>CEPV01004187.1_pt1 | contig 13843 bp, 11 predicted proteins | sample 530451 | NCBI WGS metagenome assembly CEPV01 (sample SAMEA2620097, study PRJEB7988) | marine metagenome | isolation source: saline water (ENVO:00002010), including | reverse complement strand
GCTGGGCAGCTTTCATCTCGTTGGCTGACGCATTGGAGTGGGACCCAATTTCGCCCAACGAGCCTGAACTTAAAGAAAAGATTATAGGAATTCAAGGAGGGATGTGGTCAGAAACTGTGATTAAAGATAGTGATATGGAAGCAATGCTAGCTCCAAGAATACTTGCACTTTCTGAAGTGGCATGGTCTACTTCCTCCAGGAAACGAAGGATAAATGAATTTGTGGGTGCAGCAAGATACTTTGGAAAAATCTTTGAACAACTTAATTGGGAAGTTCACGAACTGGTTTGACATTAAATGGGCACTTATTTTTTCACAGTAAAATGAAATCAAAAATTCTGGGCCATAATACAAATTGGCAGAAATTTGTACGCTCCCACACTTTATATGCATGGTTGCTTATTACCCCTGCTGCACTTTTTTTAATCTTGATTGTTGGGTGGCCTCTGGTGGAAACTGTGCGACTTTCATTTACGGATGCAGGACTAGGTGGTGAAAAATACATAGGGTGGCAAAATTTTGAAAAACTTTTCAAAAGCCGCAAATATCCAGGAATAGTGGGCAGGACATTTTATTGGATGTTCCTCTCTGTTAGTCTAAAAATGATTTTGGGGTTAATTGGTGCTTTGTTGTTAAATGTGAAATTAAGGGGTAGGACAACTTTTCGTGTACTTGTTATGCCACCTTGGATTGTCCCAATGGCAATCGGATGTATCGGCTGGTTATGGTTATATAATGGTCATTTTGGAATTATCTCAGGAGTATTGATACATCTAGGTTTACTGGATGGGCCATTTTCATTTCTGGCTTATAAAACCAGTGCATTTTACTCAACTGTAGTTACTGATGTATGGATAGGAACACCTATGGTAACAATTTTTTTCCTAGCAGCAATGCAGGGTGTACCACAAGATCTTTATGAGGCAGCTTATGTTGATGGTGCCTCAAGATGGTATCGATTTCGACGGATTACAATTCCACAGATTATGCCCGTTATAGTAACTATGGCTCTCCTTTCATCTATTTGGACATTTAACTCATTTGAAATCATTTGGATCCTAACAGAAGGAGGACCTAGGGGAGCTACTACAACCATGATTATTGATACTTACAAAATGGCGATTGCAAATTACAAGTTCGGTTACGGTGCTACAAGAGCCTTAATGGTAGTCATTTTGTTAACAGTGTTTTCGTTAATTTATCTCTTATTGCTAAATAAAGTAAATGAGAAATTCAAAATAAAATAATAATGGGAAGATTTAATATTTTTCAGAAGATACTGCTTTATATAGCGATTGCTGTATTTATGACGTTTATTCTACTTCCTTTTTTTGAGATGTTCATGGCATCCTTGAGGCCTCTGGAACATTTATTTCGTTCTCCCTACCAGTTCTGGTCAGATGACATGTCACTCCAGGCTTATTCTGATATTTGGGAAACAGTTCCTCTTTTGGGGAGGTACATTTTTAACAGTGTTTTTTTAGCAACGGTAACAACAATGCTGTGCATGAGCTTTGTAATACCTTCAGCCTATTCTTACGCACGATTTAGTTTTAAAGGTAAAAGAATCAGTCTAGGTTTATTTCTGGGTGTAAATATGTTCGCAGGTGCTGTACTTTTAATTCCCTTATACAAGCTGCTACGTACATTCGGTTTTTTAAACACTTATGCCGCAATGTTTGTTCCTGGAGCAGCCTTCTTAGTACCGACAGGGATATGGCTGTTGAAAACATATCTGGAAAAAATTCCAATCGAGTTGGAAGAATCGGCTTACATTGATGGTGCTTCAAGAATGTATATTCTCAGAAGGGTGGTGCTCCCTCTTGCAGTTCCGGGTCTAATTGTGGTTGCTGTTGCTACATTCATAGGAGCATATGCTCAACAATTTCTTTTTGCAATTACGTTTAATCAAAAAAGAGAATTTATGCCTCTTCCTGCAGGTATTTTTGAATTTATTGGCTATCAGTCTGTAAAATGGAATCAAATGATGGCAGCCAGTTTAGTGGGAATTATTCCTGTTTTGATTATTTTTCTTTTCTTGCAAAAATATTTAGTTGAGGGCTTGACTAAAGGTGCAATTAAATAATGAATCTTGTCTAAGTCATCAGATTCTCAGGCAAGTTTTCTATCGATTTAAATTAAGAAAGGAGGTGCAAAAGATATAATAGAATTTTACTATAATTTTATCGTTTTGAATGATGAAATTGATATTAACACACGTTTGGATTTGAGGTTTCTTTAGCTAGCATTCTTATCAGATTTCAACGTGAAATTATTTTGGCCCTAGGGCCATTTCTTCAAACAAAAAAGGTTAACATGATTACAATGAAAAAAACGCAACGGTTCACGTTGTTTGGAGCAGGTTTGTTCCTGCTTACTGGTTTAATCCAAGTCCAGGCACAGGAATTAAAATTTATAATGTGTGGAGGTGAAGTTCGCGCGGCAGATCAGAAGGTAATTGATGCGTTCAAAGCCAGTCACCCTGGAGTAAAAGTTGACATGCAAGCAGTTCCCTGGGGAACATGTCAGGACAAGTCAATGACACTTGCAGCCGCAGGTGATCCTGTGAGTCTGGCCTACATGGGTTCAAGGACCCTGAAACGGTTGGGAAAAAACAATCTGATTGTTCCTGTCACGATTCCTGAAAAAGATCAGGCAAATTATCAACCAGGCATTTTGAAAACCGTAAGCAGTCAGGGAAAGTTCTGGGGATTCCCCCATGCATTTTCAACTAAAGCCTTGTTCATCAACTGCGGAATGATTGAAAAAGCAGGAATGCAGTGTGTAGGGCCACATACCTGGGAGGGTATGTATCAAATGGCCAAGACCGTAAAGGATAAGCTTGGAATTGCTGGTGTTGGTCTAGTGGCCAAAGATTTCGACAACACGATGCACCAGTTCCTGAACTATCTCTATAGCAACGGTGGGCAGGTGATTGACCCAGACACTAATAAAATCACTTTGAACAGTCCTCAAACTGTTGAAACACTGGAGTTTTATGGCAAATTAGCAAGTGTTGCACAGGAAGGACCTACGGCTTTCGAGAGATCAGAAGTTAAGGATCTTTTTAATGACGAGAAAGTGGCTATGTACATTGATGGACCCTGGGGCGGAGGACAGCACAAAAAAACATTGAAAACCATTGCCGTCCCAATTCCTGCGGGTCCCAGTGGCAACAATGGTACTTTGCTGATTACTGATTCAATTGCTGTTTTTAACGGAACAGGTCACGAAGATGTTGCCATGGAACTGGCACGTGCCCTTTCCTCCGGGAATGCACAGTACGAACTTGATAGTAGTTGGGGCCTGACTCCAATCATGAAGTATGAAGCTTTTATCGACAATCCTTATTATGTCAATAGTTCATATTGGAAAGTCTTTGTGGATCCAATTGGATCTGGTGGTCCGGAGCCAATGTTTTTAGAATACAAATCCGTGGAATCCTTAATGAACAACATGATTCAGGGAATTGTAATGGGTGAAGGATCGGCAGCAGATTTGGTTGCTACTGCCGCTGCAGAACTTGAAGAATTCAAGTAAAAGCAAATGAAGGCGGGAGAAGACTCCCCGCCTTCCCCCCCCTCTTTAAAAAAATAATCTTTATATTAGGAAAATTTGATGGCAACAGTATCCCTTAAATCAATCAACAAGTGGTTTGACAGCTCACAGGTCCTGTATGACATAAGTATCGATATTGAAGATAAGGAATTCGTTGTCTTTGTTGGACCATCAGGATGTGGCAAGACGACTCTCTTGCGAATTGTTGCTGGGCTCGAAGACGTTTCCAGTGGCGAAGTTGAGATTGATGGCATCGATGTTTCATCGGCACACCCAGTAGAACGAGGGATCTCCATGGTATTTCAGTCATATGCACTTTATCCCCATTTGAGTGTTTTTGAAAATATTGCATTTCCTCTTAGAGTTGCAAAAACTCCTAAGGCTCAGATACAGGAAATGGTGATGCGTGCAGCAGATATTCTTCGGTTGACGGACAGACTTCAGTATAAACCGGGTCAGTTGTCAGGAGGTCAGCGTCAACGTGTTGCCATTGGCCGATCGATTGTAAGGCAGCCGAAGGTCTTTCTTTTTGACGAACCTCTTTCAAATCTTGATGCCGCGTTGCGTGGTGAGATGCGTGTTGAACTATCTAAACTTCACAAAAGTCTCAATGCAACTATGATTTATGTAACCCATGATCAGGTTGAGGCAATGACGATGGCAGACCGGATTATGGTCCTTTCTGAAGGTAAACTGGAGCAGTTTGGAACACCAATGGACTTGTATCACCGCCCAAAGACTAAGTTCGTTGCTGGGTTTATTGGACATCCGAAAATGAATTTCTTGTCCGCTTCCTGCCTTTCTATTGACTCTGATGGAGTAAAAGTAGAACTCCCTGCAATTGGGAAACAGTTATTGCCTGTAGAACCTCTAAAAGTTAACCAAGGTGAAGAACTTGAAGTAGGAGTCAGACCTGAAGATTTTATACTTTCTGAAACCGGTAAAGGTTTGCCATTTAAAGTAGAAGTGCTTGAGCGCCTTGGTGGCAGTACACTGGTTTATGGAAGTCTCGATAAATATCCAAATTTTTGTGCAATGCTTCAGGGTGATGCTAATGTTCGTGAAGGGGAACTTATCAATTTAGATGTTAGTCCCTCCAGTTTCCATGTATTTGATGCTAATGGAAATGCAATGAAGCGTCGCGAAGTTCCCGAAATCCTAAAATAATGTAAAAAAACGTTTTTTACACAACTGTTTTATACAATTTGAGACTCAGATCAATTGGATAATGAAAATCAGCGCAAGTTATTGGATTTTTGAAGGTGGTTTAGAAGGAACCTTGCCCATCTCAGATGCGATGGAGCAAGCCAGTCAACTTGGATTTGATGCTATTGAACTGGGAATTGCGAGTCAAGGTGTCCTGACCCACCAGACTACCCAGGCCGAGTGCGAAACCATTAGTGAACAAGCTCTGAAACACGACTTGGAAATATCCGGAGTCGCAAGCGGAGAAAGTTGGGGATGCTCACCAACTTCCAGTGACGCAAAAGTACGTGAAACGATACTAGACTTTACCGAAAAAACATTGCAAGTCACACAGTGGCTTGGTACGGATGCGTATTTGTTTGTACCAGGAGGTGTGGATGTTTTCTTTTTGCCAGAAGCAGAAGTTGTTCCGTATGATGTCTGCTATCAGCGTGCAAGTGAAGCAATTTTCCAGCTTGTTCCAACCGCAGAGAAACTTGGTGTGGCAGTTGCTGTTGAAAATGTCTGGAACAAATTTTTGCTTAGTCCGCTGGAAATGCGTGACTTCATAGATAATTTTAATTCCAGTCATGTTGGGGCCTATTTTGACGTGGGGAATGTTTTGCTGACAGGATATCCTGATCATTGGATTAGTATTTTGGGATCACGTATAAAACGTGTTCATATCAAGGATTTTAAACGTTCGGTCGGCACCGCGGACGGTTTTGTTGATCTGCTTGAGGGTGATGTAGATTTTGATGCTATCAAAAAAGCCTTGACGGAAATTAATTACGACGGTTATGTGACAGCAGAAATGATTCCTTATGTCCATGGTCGTCCAGAAAAAACGGCTGCAGCAATGAAAAAAATTTTTAAATAACTAAAGTGATGAAATGATAAGGATAGGAATTGTCGGTTTGGGTTTTATGGGCAAGATGCACTACCGCTGCTACAATGCAATGGAAAATGTACAAATAACCGCGGTTTGTGACGAAGATGCTGAGCAGTTGAAAAATACTTCCGGAGTCTCCGGTAATATTACGGGAGCAGAACAGGAACTAGATTTTAGTGACAAAAAGCTTTTTTCAGACTTAACCCGTATGCTTGCCGAAGAAGACCTGGATGCTGTTTCCATTGCATCCCCAACTTTCTTGCATGCAAGTCAAACTATTGAGGCGCTGAATTCAGGAAAGGATGTCTTATGTGAAAAGCCAATGGCTTTAAATTCTTCAGATTGCTACCACATGATTGAAACTGCGGAGAAAAGTGGTAGATTTCTTCAAATTGGACATTGCATTAGATTCTGGCCTGAATATGTGCAGGCCAAACAAATTATTGATTCTGAGCAATACGGAAAAGTTCTGGCAGCCTCATTCCAGAGACTGAGTCTAACTCCAACATGGAGCTGGGACAATTGCTTTCTTGATGGAAATCGCAGCGGCGGGGCGATGCTGGATTTGCATATTCATGACACCGATTTTGTGCAGCATGTTTTCGGCATCCCAGAAGAGGTTTTCAGTAGAGGAGTGATCGGGCCAAGTGGTGATTATGACCATACTGTAACTCAATATTTATATGATGATCAAAAAGTAGTTTCAGCAGAAGGTGGATGGATCATGGCACCGGAGTTTGGTTTTGAAATGAGTTTCAAAATCATGCTGGAAGACGCGACTTTGCTATACAGTTCCGCCCAACAGCCTACGCTCAAAATATGCCCCAAAGAAGGTGAAATGATAATTCCTGAAGTTGAAGATGGTGACGGCTATTCATTTGAGATTCAGCATTTTGTTAATTTAATTTCAGGGGAATCGGTACAGTCTGTCATAACTCCGGAACAATCAGCAGATTCCGTAAAAATTATTGAAGCAGAAAAAGAATCTGTCCGGCAAAGAACCAAAATCCAGCTTAAATGAAAAAGAAATAGATTCATGCTTTCCTGCCATATCTGGCCGATAGGTATTTGCTCCTGGTCGCTGAAAAACGAGATCCCGGATTTAGAACAGGTGATGAATGAATCCGGAATTACTCATCTACACCTTTCTCTTGATCCTGAACTGAATTCCGAAAATTCCGAATATTTAAAAACTATTCAGAAACATCAGTGGCAGCCAACCGCAGCAATGATTGGCTTTGACCAGGAGGATTATTCCACCTTAGAATCAATCCGGGAAACAGGCGGAATTGTTCCGGACCAGCATTGGGAGAAAAACAGGGAAAAAGTTCTGCAGGCCATTGAATTAACCTCTAAGCTTGGCATAGAACTGCTGTCTTTCCATTTCGGTTTTATTGATGATTCTCAGCCTGCATTGCGGGAAAGAGTACTCTATCTGGCAGATGCCGCGCAGCGCAAAAATGTACTGCTTCTCATGGAAACAGGGCAGGAGACTGCACAGTCATTACATGATTTTTTGGAAGGACTCTCACACCCTGCACTGGGTGTAAATTTTGATCCGGCCAATATGGTTCTTTATGGGAAGGGTAATCCGGTTTCCGCTCTGGAAACTCTCAAACCATGGGTCAAACATGTGCATATAAAGGACGCAAGAAAAAGTTCTGTTACGGATCAATGGGGAGAGGAAGTCCCTTGGGGAGAAGGTGATTTCAATAACGAAGAATTCCTCAAAATCTTAAATAGTATTGACTACAAAGGAGCCTTGGCAATTGAAAGAGAAGCAGGTACTCAGCGCTCAAAGGATATTCAGTATGCGGCCCGACTTCTCAGTCATTTTACAGCTTGAATAATATATATGCTTTGCATGGGAATTGACGCGGGGGGTTCCACCTTGCGGGTAGGAGTGTTTTTCGAAAACCTGAAATGCCTGCACCTGGAGGAGTTTCAGGAAACAGCAAATCCCAGCATTATCGGTTTTGAGAAAGTTGGACGTCTATTGCGCTCTTCAGTACTTGAAACACTTCAAAAAGCTTCATTGGAACCAGCTGAAGTTCATTGTATTGGAGCGGGAATGGCCGGGGCTGCCCAGGCTACAGAATGGCTGAAAAATGAATTTGCTTCTCTTTTTCCTCAATCAAGAATAATAGTGGCTCCGGATTATGAGATTGCCCTCATTGGCGCCCACGGCAAACGCTATGGGATACTCATACTTTCCGGGACAGGCAGTTCTGCCTGCGGCATTAATGGTTCAGGTGAGTCCGCTCATGCAGGAGGGTGGGGTTATCTTATTGGTGACGAAGGAGGAGGCTACTGGCTGGGCCTGCAAACCTTAAAATCAACTGCCAACGCAGCAGATGGGTTTGAGGAAAAAACGGAACTATATCAACAAATCTTTGAACATTTAAATATTTCCCACCCTGATGATCTAATCAGCTGGACCTACAATCCAGAGACAACAAACCGTAAAATAGCACAAATCTCAGAACTTGTTCTAGAGGTTGCATCACAGGGAGACCCGGTTGCTAAAAAAATTGTCGAGAGAGGAGCTGAGCATCTTTTCCAACTTTATCTGAACCTGGTTGATCGTCTAAATTTCATTGATCCTCCAGTGATGTTCGCAGGAGGATTGCTGAATTCAGAAACGTTGCTTCAACAATTGCTTATGAAAAAAATTGGTCTCAAGGAGGCACCTTGTCCAAAATATTCGCCTGTTGCAGGAGCCGCGCTAATGGCTCAAATGTCATAATTAATCTGCTATAAAATGAAATTAAACACAAAATTATTACTGCTTCCCTGTTTATTTTTTTTAGTGTTATTTTTTACGGTAGGCAATTCTCCAGCCGGGGAACAAATAAAAACGGCTGTTTTTGCCGGAGGATGTTTCTGGTGCATGGAGGCGGACTTTGAAAAGGTTCCGGGAATTATAGAGGTGGTTTCCGGATACACCGGCGGAACATCAAGCAATCCAAACTACAACAATTATGGTAAATCAGGACACATAGAAGCAGTCCAGATTGAATATGAACCATCCGTAATTAACTACAGGCAACTGCTGGATATTCTCTGGGTGAATATTGACCCTACTGATAAAGACGGACAGTTCTGTGACCGTGGACATGAATATTCATCTGCAGTTTTTTATCTTACAAAAGAACAGCAGAAACTGGCTGCAGCATCCAAAACTCTGATTGAACAGTCTGGAATACTGAGCGAACCTATCAAAACACCAATTCTAAAAGCTGGTGAGTTTTACAACGCGGAAGATTACCATCAGGACTACTACAAAAAAAATAAATTAAAATACCATTATTACCGCTTCAGGTGCGGACGTGACAATCGGCTTGAAGAACTTTGGGGTGATAAGAAGGATAAATTAAAAAATATAAAGCAAACTTCCAGCTATGACATACCATCAGTGGAAGAACTAACGACAAAACTCACACCCCTGCAGTTTGACGTTACACAGAATGAAGCAACAGAACCGCCTTTCAGGAATAAATACTGGAACAATAAAAGAGAAGGAATCTATGTGGATATTGTATCAGGTGAACCTCTGTTCAGTTCAACTGACAAATATCGTTCCGGAACTGGCTGGCCAAGCTTCACAAAACCACTTGAAGCAGACAACATTGTCATGAAAGAAGATAGAAACTGGCTCATGGTAAGAACTGAGCTAAAGAGTAAACATGCAGATTCCCACCTGGGACACCTCTTCAATGACGGACCCAGTCCGGTGGGATTGAGATATTGTATTAATTCCGCCGCACTGAGGTTTGTTCCAAAAAATGAGCTGGAAAAAGAAGGATACCAGATTTACCAGGGGTTATTTCCTAACTGATCGATACATGAATTATGATTTTGGAATTGAATAATTGTATTGATATATATTAACTCTGACCCTAATTATACTTGAATTTTTCAGTATAACTGCCTTATGATGTTTCGGTACTGTTTTTCTATTTGACTATGCCTGACGTGGTGTCCGTCCACAACCATCTGCCTGCCTGCAGACCAGACCTCACGAACCAGCGAATCATCAGCAGAAAATATCCAGCGGTCAAGTATTTCATCTTCTGAAGAACCGTACAAAGCCAGGGCATCAGAATCCAGCGTAAGTAAATCGGCCCATTGTCCTGATCCAATGCTTCCTGAATTGCGCGACAATGCCTGAGCCCCTCCACTGAGTGTACTTGTGTATAGAGATTGTCCTAATGAGCCGGCAGTATCAGTCATCACATTTCGTTCCTTGCGGAAAAGTCTCTGACTGTACTCAAGCATCCTCAGTTCTTCAGTGAGTGAGATACAAACGTTTGAATCTGAACCGATCCCGTATTTTCCTCCGGAGGAAACATAGTCAGAGCCAGCAAAGATGCCGTCACCCAGGTTAGCTTCAGTGATAGGGCACAGACCAGCCACCGCTCCAGACTTGGCAAGTTTAACAGTTTCTTCCGGAATCATGTGCGTTGCATGCACAAGGCACCAGCGTGAATCGACAGGAACGTTATCCATTAGCCAGATCACCGGACGTTTGCCGTATTTGTTTTGAATATCTTCAACTTCCTTCTGCTGCTCTGCGATGTGAATGTGGACCGGTCCAATTTGTCTTGAATCAAGTATTTCCTTTAAGGCCTCTGGAGATACAGCACGGAGAGAATGCGGTGCCATACCCAACAGATAATCTTCCGGGGCTCTTTGAATTTCATTTTCGATTTGTTCCAGGACACGAAAATACTGCTCAGTATTATTCCCAAAGCGAAGTTGACCCTTGGAAAGTTGCTCCCCGCTCAATCCTCCCTGCATGTAAAAAACCGGTAATTGTGTTAACCCAATTCCGGTTTGGAGGGCTGCAGCAATTATACGTGATGATGTTTCAGCGATGTTTTCATAAGGTTGCCCACCCTGCTGATGGTGAAGATAATGAAACTCGCCAACTGATGCATATCCGGATTCCAGCATTTCCATGAAAACAAGTGCAGCAATAGCCTCTACATGCTCTGGATTAAGCTGTTCCAGAAAACTGTACATCAGTTCGCGCCAGCTCCAGAAACTGTCCTGCTTTTTCACTCGCTTCTCTGTCATTCCTGCCATCGATCGTTGAAAAGAATGACTGTGAAGGTTTGCCATTGCAGGAAGCAGGATGCGGTTTCGGAGTTGCCTGTCATCCGGACCAGGATCAACTCCGATTTCTACGTTTGTAATCTTCCCATCCTGACCTACTGAAACACGGACATTTTGAGCCCAGCCCTCTGAAATAAGAGCAAGTTCTGCAAACAGATTCACATTTACCCCATGATTTTGTCTTGTCATATATAGTGTATGAGCATAAATCAGAAGGGAAAAAAATAAAACTCATAATAATTCCTTCTGCCTACATTTTACTTCATTCCACGTCATGGGTATCGCAACCGATCTCATCCTACTGGTAGTAACAGCGTTCTTCAGCGGAGTTGTAATGCAGAAGCTAGGACAGCCGCTGGTGCTGGGTTATATTCTTACCGGAATCGCCTTTAGTCCTTATACAGGCGGCTTTGCACTGACAAGTGTACACGAGATTGAGCTGCTGGCGGAAATCGGGGTCGCGCTTCTGCTTTTCGCGCTGGGACTGGAGTTCTCACTCAAAGACCTTAAGCCTGTAAAAAAAATTGCTCTTATCGGCACACCGATTCAAATAATGCTTACAATCGGCATGGGCTATGGAATAGGACAGCTGATGGGCTGGGATGATAAATCATCTGTCTGGCTTGGCACACTGGTTTCACTTTCCAGTACAATGGTGTTGCTGAAAACATTAATGAGCCAGGGATGGCTGGGTACTCTTTCCAGCAAGGTCATGGTTGGAATGCTGATTGTTCAGGATTTAGCCGTTGTCCCGTTCATGGTTCTGCTGCCGATGCTGAATGACCCATCAGTCGGCTGGCTTTCACTGGAAATTGCAATCCTTAAAGCGGTTCTGTTCCTGGCCGGAATGATTTTCTTCGGAACACGCCTGCTTCCGCGGATCATGCAGCACATAGCCCATTTAGGCTCACGTGAATTATTCCTGCTTGCAATCACTGCAATTGGTCTGGGCGTGGGTTATGTTACGTACTTGGTTGGGCTTTCTTTTGCCTTCGGTGCATTTGTAGCAGGAATGGTATTAAGCGAGTCAGATTATGGACACCAGGCATTGAGCGATATTATTCCGGTTCGTGACCTTTTTGGACTGCTGTTTTTTGCTTCAGTTGGAATGCTTTTCAATCCTGCTTTTGTAATTGATCACTGGCAGGAAGTGTTGATTCTTGTTTTGATTGTCAGTGTCGGCAAGGGCAGTATTTTTGCCATGCTGGCTAAAATATTCAAATATAGGAACGTTGTCCCTCTGGCATTGGGACTCGGCCTTTTCCAGGTGGGTGAATTTTCATTTGTACTGGCACAAATGGGAATTTCCACAAATTCCATTAGTCATGAAGTGTATTCTCTGGTCTTGACAACGGCTGTAATAACAATGTTTCTGACACCAATCATTTCCAGGCAGACATCCCGTTTATACTCTCTTCATAAACGCTGGTTCAGTCATGAATCGAAGGATTACATAAATTATCCAAAATCAGGGAAACGGAATCATGTAATTATTGTGGGAGGAGGGCGTGTGGGCTTCCGCATTGCTCAGGTACTGAAACGCCTGAACGTATCAATGATGATTATAGAGCTGGACCAGCTTCGCGTTGACAGAGCAAAAAATTCTGAAATTTCTGTCATTTACGGGGACGCAAGCCATGATATCGTTTTAGAAGCTGCAAATACCTCTGCTGCACGCCTGCTTATAATTACTACTCCTGAAATCGTCATTGCTCAAGCCATTGTAGATAAGGCGCGCAAAATGAATCCTTCAATTCAGGTTGTGGCACGTGCTCCGGGAATTGAATTTCTTGAAGAATTCAAAAAACTAAATATTTCTGAAGTGGTCATTCCTGAATTTGAGGCCGGGCTTGAAATGGCACGCAAAGCTCTTGAGCATCTGAATATTCCAGCAGCAAAAATACAGCATTACACTGAATCTTTGAGACGGGACTTATTTGCCTCTTTTTACAGTGAGAATGAGGAATATAAAATCCTTGAACAGCTTAACCTTGCTGAACATCAATACGACATTCAATGGGTGCTGATAAAGTCGGGTAGTTTTCTCGATGGCAAAATGATCAGAGAATTAAAACTCAATGCAGAGGAAGATTGCTCCGTTGCCGGTGTAGTTCGGGATGAAAAACTGCATCCAAATCCTGATCAGCATTTCCGATTTCAGGCAGATGACCGTGCTGCAATTATCGGAACTGATTCAGCTCGCGAAAATTTTTTCCAGCTGACTGTACCTGAATCCGGCATTGTTAAAGAAACCTTAAATCAAAACTGACTTTGCCCTTTTTTTCCATTATATGCGGCAAAAAAATCTCAATCATGATGTAGTAATAAAGGGTGAGTTCAATACGCATGTGATCAATGGACTTGACCACCTTGGATACCTGGCAGTTATACAAAGCAAGTAACGACCTGATTGTTTTATAAGATTCACTGAAATCAAGAAATGTTGATAAAAAATGACTAATACAGTAGCAAATGAACTGGTAGGTGCTGCGTGGCCCTCTGCGCAGCCGGGCACCGATCCGGTGCTTTACGGACATGTTTTGCTGGATCCTCTGGGTGCATTCGAAGCCCGCAGCCTCCAGACTTTCCGGCTTGTATACACAGTGGGACGATACGGGATTGACGATACGGGCAGCATTCGAGTGGTGTTCCGCTTCATGGGAGACTGGGGGGCCCTCCAGACCAGTGACCCCAAGGGATACAACTATGTCACCGCGCAAGCCAGCACTGGGGCGCGTCTCTCGCTTCAATATGCCAACACCGGCCATCAGCGTCCATGGTTCAAGGGCCTAACTGTCAAACTTCACGGGGGTTACCTCAGTGAGGGTGATACCATAACAATAGTATTTGGTGATACTTCTCAAGGTTCTTCGGGAATGCAGATGCAGACATTTTGCGAGCCCGGATTTGAATTCAAGGTACTTGCTGACGTTTGTGCAGTCGGGCACTACTACCCCCTTGCAGAAACTCCCAACATAGCTATCGTTCCCGGAGAAGTGCATGAATGGAAGGCGGTGCTGCCCTCGCTGCGGCGAGGCAGGGAAGTTTTCCGACTTGGAATAAAAGCCGAGGACAAGTGGGGCAACCCAAC
>CEPV01039302.1_pt1 | contig 13871 bp, 10 predicted proteins | sample 530451 | NCBI WGS metagenome assembly CEPV01 (sample SAMEA2620097, study PRJEB7988) | marine metagenome | isolation source: saline water (ENVO:00002010), including | reverse complement strand
GTTGTTCCAGAAAGAGCCGTTCCACTACTCAATGCAAGTTCGATCCACTCTACAGGTGTTGCTTCAGCAACGTTAGAAGGTCCGGATTCGGTACCATCCGGTGAATAGTCAGCTGTAACATAATAATAATATGTAGTTCCATTGACCACATCTTCATCCGTGTATGTTAATACATCAGAGCCAACTGTTGTAATCAGGTCATAACTAACGCCATCAATGGTACGATATACGTTGTAGGCATTTACCGGGACATCACGTTCCATGTTTCGTGATTCGGCAATCTCAATATTATCGTATGGAGATTCAAATTGTCCTTGCTCAATAAAAATAGGCAGACTGACACTAAAGTCTTCTCTGACAATATAGCCGTTGTTTTCTTTTTCGTCTGATAAGTGTACCAAATAATTATATTGAACGATGTTATATCGTCCATCACTGGTATTAAAAGTAACACTTTCTTCAGCACCAAATTCACCGCCTGTTGCAATTTCATTTCCGTCTAATATTAAACTATAATATCCTTCTCCATACGCACAACATATGCCATCTCCGAAAGTATCGTAAATCGTAAACATATATCCGCCTGATGCCAAATCAAAATTCCAGGTATATAGTGTCATTTGATCTGCTAATTCACCTGTGGTAATACTCCCAACAACAGTGTCTGCGTCAAGATGTACCAAATCCCAAGATGTTTCACCCGGGAAATTATCTGTTAATATTTCAATCGTAAATGGAACGGTCGGCGGTATAGGTCCAAAGGGAGCATCCCAAGCCAAGGGCACCATGCCATCCAGGCCTGATGTAGCAACAAGATTATGAGGTTCTTCCATATAACCGGGAAAAACAGTAACGAAACCTGTATCTAAGTCGGCGATCCAATACACGCCACCAATATCATCTGAAACAACTACTTCGCTGAAAAACACAGCAACATCACCACCGTAAGCATTACTATGAATTGTAAAATCTACATTCAATATAGGCCCTGTGCCGGCAGATATATTGCTTCCGGTATCATCATAAACAAGGACTCTGGTACCACTGCCAATATCAGATGTGGTTACAGTAAAACCATCTGTACGTGTGGTAGTTGTAATATTTGAAATTGTAACATAGTCAGGAGTATCAAATAGATCGAATTGAACACCGCCCACGACACCACCATTATTCATATCGACGGTAACACTTACTGTATCATTAACATCACCTTGACCATCTGAAAGATCTAATGAAACGACATATCCTATTGTAATGCTGCCGTTGCCACTGGAAGATGAAATTGTTCCACCCGCAGAATCACTAACAATTAATCCTGAAACCAGTAAATCAACTTGGCTTGAAACTACTGAAGAACCATCAAAATGCAAGGTCATCACTGTATCAGCATTAGCGGAAATAACCGTACTACCCGCATTATATAATACGACTCTGTAAACATCATCAGATAATTCATTATAACTTGCTGAAAAACCTGATGCATCTCCTACTGCATCAATACTCGTCAAAGAAACGACGTTACCTGGAGCTACTTCCATATCAAACTGAATACCGGCTACAGCATCGTTAGGGTTCGTTAAAATAACGGGTACTTCAATATCAGAAGTATATCCGTCTACCGTTGCATCGCCGACGGTGACAGTCACGCTTTGAGCCATTAAAGGTACTGCAAAACATAATAGAATCAGGTATAAATTTTTAAGTTTCCTCGTAATCATAAATTGTCTCCGGTTTAATAAGATCGGTAAGAGGTGATGTTTTTAAATATCTTTCTGAAAAATAATTTCATATGTTTTATGTTATTCTTTCTAAATACAAGGTCTGTGAAAGTAATCAATTAAAGAGAATTTTCCAGCAAAAATTTACATAATTTGATACAGGTCACACTACCCGTAATAAATCATTTTTCAATTTGCTTTGGTCCTCGATACCTATTGATAAAACGTATAAGACCATTGGAAATACTCATATCCAATTTAATACTCATACTGTTTGTGTATATCCTTTGTTTAAATAATCCTGGAGTTTTTTATATTTTACTTCTATTTCTTCTCCATTAGGGCTGATTAATTTGATTTTTTCATTTCGTCCAATCTTCTTATCTGAATGAATGGGTGTCATTTGAGCCTGCTGTGGTCTATTTGCCTGTTGTTCTTGCTGAGGTTGCGCTGTCATACCCATACCTGTCGTATCTTGATGCTGGAGCTGGACATTCCTTGGTGATTTCTGCTGAACGTGAGGCTGTTGCTCCACGCCTTGAATTTGAGTTCTAAATAAGCGTTGCAATGTTATTTTGCTAGTAGAAGAAATCATTTCTCTAAACATTTGAAACCCTTCAGATTTATATTCCAACAGTGGATTTTTCTGACCATAAGCCCTGAGATTTATACCTTCTCTTAATTGATCCATACCATAAAGATGGTCTTTCCATTTTTCATCAATTGATCGCAAGATTACAAAACGTTCAAAATTACGCATTACATCTTCAGGGATGATCGTTTCTCGGGCTTGATACATTGACACAGCTTTATCCATGATATATTGATGTATTTCATCAATATTCAATTCATTCTCATTTTCCGGATGAATCTCATCTGTATTAACATCAACCATTAACACGGATGAAAAAATATGTTTTAAATGTTCCCAATCCCAATCTCTTGGATTATCAAAATCTTGTGTTTCGAATTCATCATCAATAAAATCAGAAATAAGATTCAAAACAGTTTCACGAAGATTTTCACCTTGCAATGCTTGATTGCGCAGATCATAAACAACCTGGCGTTGTTGATTCATAACATCGTCATATTCCAATAAATGTTTTCGTATACCGAAGTTTCGTTGTTCTACTTTCTTTTGGGCATTACCTATAGCTCGAGTCACCATTTTATGAGTTATTACTTCTCCGTCCTCTACGCCCATTTTATCCATGATTGACGCTACACGTTCAGAATTGAATAAGCGCATTAAGTCATCTTCCAGGGATAAATAAAACCTGGACGATCCCGGATCACCTTGTCGTCCGGATCGACCGCGCAATTGATCATCAATTCTGCGAGATTCATGACGCTCAGTCCCCAGAATATGCAGTCCGCCTGATTCCTTCACCCCAGAACCCAATTTGATGTCTGTCCCTCTTCCAGCCATATTTGTGGCGATAGTAACGGCTCCCGGCTGACCGGCTCTAGTAATAATTTCAGCTTCACTCTTGTGCTGCTTGGCATTTAAAACATTATGGAGGATACCTCTTCGCTTTAGCATTCTGGAAAGCAACTCAGATGCTTCCACTGAAATAGTGCCAACCAACGTAGGTTGTCCACTACTATGAGCATTTGATATTTCATCTATGACAGCATTGTATTTCTCTCGTTTTGTTTTATACACTAAATCGTCCCTGTCGTCGCGTATAATTTCTTCATTTGGAGGTATAACCATTACGTCCAGATTATAAATACTTCCTAATTCTTCAGCTTCCGTTTCAGCCGTTCCTGTCATTCCAGATAATTTATCAAACATTCGAAAATAATTTTGAATTGTTATCGTGGCCAGCGTTTGAGTTTCTCTTTTGATTTCTACATTTTCCTTGGCTTCAATTGCCTGATGTAAACCATCGCTGTAACGGCGTCCAGGAAGAATGCGGCCGGTAAATTCATCCACAATAAGTACTTGTCCATCCTGGACAACATACTCGATATCTTTCTCGTATAAAGAAAAAGCTCGCAATAATTGACTTATGGTATGAATTTTCGAGCTTCGTTCGGCGTGGAGTTGATGCGCCTGTTCCTTTTCCTGTTGTTTTTCACTCGTATCCAATGAATCATTTTCATCTATATCAAGAAGCATTTCACCCAAATCGGGGATGACAAACATTTCAGGATTATCCGGCGCTAATGCTTCACGTCCCATATCTGTAATATCAATTACATGTGATTTTTCATCAATACTGAAATAGAGATCTTCATCTACTTCATGCAATTTCTTATCTCGCATATAAGCAGACTCAATAGACTGTGTCAACGTCTGCATGCCTTTTTCCTGGAACACCTTTAATAGTCGTTTATGCTTGGGCATTCCTCGAGTCGCTTGCAATAATTTTAAACCAGCTTCATCTTCTTTTTCATCCGCAAGAAGTTTTTCTGCACTTTGAACTAATTCCGTGACAAGTGTTTGTTGTTTCTTAACAAGTGTTTGTACTAAAGGTTTAAGATCGCGTGACGTAGTATCAGTAGGTGCATCTACGGCTCCAGAAATGATCAATGGTGTCCTGGCTTCATCAATAAGGACACTATCTACTTCATCCACAATAGCATAAAAATGATCCCGTTGCACTTTCTCATCTGCCGATAAAGCCATATTATCACGGAGATAATCAAACCCGAATTCATTATTTGTTCCATACGTAATATCACAATTATATGCTGCTTGGCGAGCTTCATTATCCATTGAATTCAATATATAACCCACAGTTAAACCAAGGCGTTTATAGATCTCACCCATCCATTCAGCGTCACGTTGCGCAAGGTAATCGTTCACTGTTATTAAATGTGCACCCCGACCTGCCAACGCATTTAGGTATAGGGGCATTGTGGCGGCCAATGTTTTACCTTCACCTGTTTTCATTTCAGCCACTTTTCCTTGGTGCAAAGCTATCGCACCAACTAACTGAACATCGTAAGGAATCATTTCCCATATGATCTCCTGACCTACAATTCTCCAGGATTGTCCCATAAGACGCCTACACGTTTCTTTCACAATGGCAAATGCTTCAGGAAGAAATTCATCCAATTTAGCTGTTTCTGCTTCAAGAGTCACTTTGTTGAACTCCTCGATTGCTAATCCTTTGGCTTCCGCTTTTTCATTAGCTTCAGCTCTCGCAGAAATAATTTCATTTCGCATTTCTGATGTTCGTGTAACAAGATCATCATCTGACTTACCTTCGAGTGTTTTATATATAGCATTTATGTCATCCACCAAGGGCTGCATAATTTTTACATCTCTCTCAGACTTTGTACCGAAAATCTTTTTTAATATATTCATTTCATTAACCGGCTTTTACCTGTTTCGATTTTTTCAATTTTGAGTGTTTGTAAACCGTATCCAGAATGCCATTGACAAAGCTGGAACTTTCATCAGTACTGTATTCTTTCGCAATTTCAATTGCTTCACTAATCACTACTTTTGGTGGAGTATCATTTATAAATATCATCTCAGTAATTGCCATCCGTAAAATCAATTTATCCAGCAATGCGATCCGGTTGAATTCCCAATTTTTTAAATAACCGTCAATTAATTTATCACATTCATCTGTTTGAGAAATGGTTTCCAGAAATAACGTTCGTATAAACTCTTTATTTCCATTTCCATATTCATCACGCAGAAAAATATCCTTGAGAATTTTTTCAGGTTTTTCATGTATTTGAGATTCTGCGTAGACGGCTTCCAAAACGCCAATCCTTGCTTTTCTTCTGGGATGCATTTTACTTATAAACTCGTTTTCTTGAGGTTTTAATTAATCAACCGGGTGTAACCAATTCAATGTATCTTCACATTCTTCTCTTTGGATACCTACGAGCAATGATCTTAATTCATGGGTTATTTTTCCCATTTTGCCATCATTGATTATATGTTTGCCATTTTCACTCGTGATTTTCCCTACCGGTGTTACAACAACTGCAGTTCCAGTACAAAAAACTTCGTCAGCGGAACACACTTCATCCAATAATACATCTGTTTCCTGTACTTCAATGTCCATTTTTTCTTTAGCAAGAGTTAAAACAGAATCTCTTGTTACACCGGGCAAAATCGAGCCAGCAAGCCTTGGAGTCTTTAATACATTGTCTTTAAGGATAAATAAATTTGCTGATCCAACTTCCTCAATTAATTTTTCATTTCCCGCATTTAAATAAAGGACTTCATCAAATCCTGTTTTTTTTGCAAGAAAAGATGGATAAAGAGAAGCAGAATAATTTCCGATAGCTTTGGCATTACCAATTCCTTTTGGAGCAGCTCGGTGAAAATTATGTGTAACTTTAAGATGCAGAGGCTTTATATCTCCTTTGAAGTAAGGGCCCACAGGTGAAACAAAAATGATAAACGTATATTCATCGGCTGGCTTCACGCCCAGTACAGGTCCAGTTCCCCATACAATTGGCCGTATATAAAGGCTTCCTTTACCGTAAGGCGGTATATAATCAATATTATCCTGGATAGTCTGTTCAAGGGCATCAATAAAAAAATCTTCATTCATTATTGGAATACAAAGTCGTTTGGTTGACATCGCCATCCGCTGTGCATTCATTTCCGGCCTGAATAATACAATGCGGTCTTTTGCTGTGTGAAAGGCTTTTGTGCCTTCAAAAACACCCTGGCCGTAATTGAGTACTCCTGAAGCTGGGGAAAGGGCAATAGTTCCATAAGGGACCAGTTTTCCCTCGCTCCAACGTTCACCCGTTTTGCATGTTGCTTTGAACATACTCTTGGTTTCCAGGGCATTAAAACCCAGACTGTCCCAATCAATTGTCTTTGGATCAATTCCCATTTCTAATTTCCTAAAATTGCTCGCGCAATTACTAATTGTTGAATTTCGGATGTTCCTTCATAAATCTGTGTAATTTTTGCATCTCGCATTAATCGTTCTACGCCATATTCTTGCATATAGCCATACCCACCAAAAATCTGGACACATTGAGTTGCATTATCCATAGCTGTTTGAGATGCAAATACTTTCGCCATAGCCGCTTCCTTGCTATAAGGTTTTCCTTCATCTTTCAATTTTGCGGCACGATGAATCAGCAACCTTGATGCGTCTACATTGGTTGCCATAGTCGCAATCTTATCCTTGATAGCGCCAAACGAACCAATTGTTTCCCCAAACTGTTTTCGTTCATTAGCATACTCGACTGATTGATCGAGCGATGCTCTGGCAATTCCCAAGGCTTGACTTGCAATCCCAATTCGTCCTCCATCAAGTGTCCCCAAGGCTACTTTGAAACCCTTGCCTTCTTCACCAATTAAATTTTCGACGGGTACCTTGCAATTATCGAAATATAATTCACAGGTATCTGAACCGCGTATGCCCAATTTATCTTCCTTTTTACCATGGGATAAACCCGGCATCCCTTTTTCAACTATTAATGCAGAAATTCCTTTATGACCTACTCCTTTTTCGGTCATTAAGAAAACAACGACAACATCAGAATTAATTCCATTGCTCACCCAATTTTTCGTTCCGTTGATCACATAATGATCACCATCTCTTACAGCATGAGTAAGCATATTGCTGGCATCGGATCCCGATTGCGGTTCACTTAATGAAAATGCACCCAACCATTTACCGGAGGCTAATTTTTTCAAATATTTCTTACGCTGGTAATCATTAGCATATTTCCATAATAATTGACATACCAATGAATTGTTCACGGACATGATTACGCCCATAGATGCATCTACAGCACAGATTTCTTCCATGGCGATACAATAACTGATTGTATCAAAACCAGCACCATTCCACTCTTCGGGAATCATCATACCCATAAAGCCTAATTCACCCAGCAATTTTAATTGTTCTTTGGGAAATTCAGCTTTATCATCTCGTTCGATCACACCCGGAGCTAAATGCTCTTGAGCAAATTCGCTGGCTGTTTTTTGTATAAGCTGCTGTTCTTCTGTATAGGAAAAATCCATCAAACCTTTTCCACAATTAATGCGGATGCTTCTCCGCCGCCGATGCATAATGTAGCTAGACCCGTTTTAGCATTATGCATTTCCATAGCATAAATTAATGTCGTCAAAATACGTGCACCGCTTGCGCCGACTGGATGTCCCAAAGCAATTGCACCACCATTCACATTCACTTTATTTTCATCTAAACTAAAATCATCAATGGCAGCCTTGGCAACTGGGGCAAACGCTTCATTAATCTCCCATAGATCGATTGTTTCAGCTTCCATCCCGGCCTTATTCAAAACGTTTTTAATTGCTTTGCTGGGAGCAGTAGAGAACCATTCCGGTTCATGTGCTGCTGATGCTTGACTAATAATTTTTACAAAAGGTTTTAGTCCAAGTTCTTCTGCTTTCGCTGCTGACATCATTAATACAGCCGCAGCACCGTCATTAATTTTGGAAGCATTAGCAGCAGTAATTGTACCATCTTTTTCAAACGCCGGACGAAGAGATTTCATTTTATCAAAGTTAGCCTTCGTCGGCTCATCGTCTTCGGTAACAACAATAGGATCACCTTTGCGTTGAGGAATATCGATTGCAACAATTTCATTATTAAATAATCCTTCTTTTTGGGCATTAATGGCTCGATTGTACGATTGTTTTGCAAATGCATCCTGTTCTTCACGACTATAATTTTTATCCCGGGCGCATAGTTCCGCACAATTTCCCATGTGCTGGTCATTGTAAACATCCCACAAACCATCTTTTATGATACTGTCTTCAACAGAACCATGCCCCAAGCGATGACCTGTTCTTCCCTTCGGAAGTAAATAGGGAGCAGAGGACATATTTTCCATGCCGCCGGCAATCACCACATGAGCATCACCGCATTGAATTGCCTGTGCACCTAACATAACAGCTTTCAAACCTGATCCACACATTTTATTTATCGTTAAACATTCAACACTGTTTGGTAATCCTGCAAAAAGAGCCGCCTGTCGTGCGGGAGCTTGTCCCAATCCTGCTGTAAGAACATTCCCCATAATCACTTCATCAACAGCATCGGCAGCAATTCCTGTTTCGTCCAATAATGCTTTAATAGCAATAGCACCAAGCTTTGGCGCAGCAACTGATGATAAACTGCCTTGAAAAGCTCCCACTGCAGTTCGTTTAGCCGCGATGATTACTACATCATTTGAAACCATAATAAAACCTTATTGATTAGTGTAAACAGTTAATGGATTGATTGTAAAGAAAACAACCATTTTGTGATTTAAACACAGTTGTCTCGCGAGACCCTGATATATGTAAAAAAACATCGTTAGTTTAGTATTTTTTCCTGTTTCCGTCTTGCACAGTTTATGTCTAAAAAGTGCGCCGGAATATAGTATTGTTTATCCCGGGAAGCATGGATTTTTCAAGATTAACAAACTGGCAACTTTACTCTATTTATCCTCCATTGGCTTTATCATACGCCTTAATTATCTCACGTACCAATTTATGTCGTACAACATCACTTTCATTTAATTGGGCAAATCCGATGCCATCCACACCTTTCAAAACTTTCAGAACATCAATCAGCCCAGAGTCAGATCGTTTGGGTAAGTCAATCTGGGTAATATCGCCAGTAATGACCGCTTTGGAATTTACACCCAGGCGGGTCAGGAACATCTTCATCTGCATCATTGTTGAATTCTGAGCTTCATCTAAAATGAGAAATGCATTGTTTAACGTTCTACCGCGCATATAAGCCAAAGGTATAATTTCGATAATATTTTTGTTTAAGAGTGGTTTCAGTTTATTCGCCGGCATCATTTCATTCAACGCATCATAAAGCGGCGTCAGATATGGATCAACTTTTTCTTTCAAATCGCCGGGGAGAAATCCAAGACTTTCGCCGGCTTCTACAGCCGGGCGACATAGAATAATTCGATCCGCATCATGATTCTCCAATGCCGCTACAGCAAACGCTACAGCAATAAATGTTTTACCTGTTCCCGCAGGCCCAACAGAGAATACAATATCATTTCCGTTAACCTTTTTAACATATTCTTTTTGTCCAGCCGTCCGTGGAACAATAGCCCCCTTTTTACCATAATGTATGACTTCTTTGGGCACATCTTCCGTTTGCCCATTTTCTGAGCGGACTACTTTGATTAGTTTGAGAACATCTTTTTTTGTCAATGTCCCTTTGCGACTCAATGTCTGGATCATTTCATGAATTATCTCATGTACCATTTCCACATCCGATTCTTGTCCGTTTAGTTTTATATCATTTCCCCTGATAAAAATATCTGCAGAAAATGATTCGTTTAACAAACGAACATGTGCATCGGCTACGCCGAGTAGAGTTTGTAAATCAACACCTTTTAATTCAATAGTCTTCTTCATCATTTAAAGAATCTGTATTAAGTTTTCAGCCTTGAGAAACAGGCAGAAATTAGGCGCCGTAAGAAATACGTCCTTGAATGTGCAAATTTTATAAAATATCACTCATCCAATTTACACAATTTTTTATACTTTTTGTGTTAGGCTTCACTGCGTGCAAAACGCCTAAACCATTTACTCAGGAGGAAGCGTACCAGGAAAATGTGCAATACATCAAGTCACAAGCATATGATAACTGGAATAAGCGTTCAAATCGTAAAAATGCTGCCGTTGCTACATTTTTCCTAGAAAAAGCTCATTCATTAGAACCAGAGAATCTTGAAATAGCTTTATTATTAAGCCGCGCATATCATTTCGAGGCCTATTATATAGAGAGTGATCCTGTTCAAAAAGATAGTTTGTACATGATGGGAACCCGGTTAGCTCTACATATAGTTGAGCAATCACCGGCATATCAGCACACATTAGTTACTGTTCCAGGTGATTCGATGCTTAAAGTAACTGAAGCGGTAGCTGTTGTAGAAAAAAAATATATAAGTGCCTTGTACTGGTGGGCGGCAAATATGGGCCGATATCTTTCTCGAAAATCTGTACGTATGCGACTCAATAATAGAGAACTGGTTGAAGCTGTGGTACATCGAATTTTGGCCTTGGATCCTGATTTCTTCTATGGCGGACCCTACCGCTTTTTTGGCGCATTGTATGCCCGTTTACCAGGAGTTGAGTTGAGCCGTTCTGCAGACTATTTTGAACAAGCGATAAAATCCCACCCGAATTATTTAGGGACATATGTTTTAAGAGCACAGTTTCTGCACACAAAAGCAGGAGATCAGGAAAAGTTTATTCAGGATTTAGAATATGTCATAAATGCTGATGCAGCACTTATTCCCGAGGTGATGGCAGAAAACCTCTTTGAGCAAAAAAAGGCCCAATTTTTACTGGATGAAAAAGAAATGTTATTTGAGTAGAAATAGTCTGGGAATTCATTTTTTCAAGTGTCAAATTAGTCTATTATGTTAAACATCATTTTATATACATTTCTTTTCATTTTGAGTATTTTTTTAATTATGCTCATTTGCCCGGTACGAATTCAGTTAAAGAGTACATTGAAATTTAAGGAAGCTCACATAAATGGATTCGCCCATTTGATGTTGGGATATCGTAAGCGCGGGGTTGGTATAAATATTTACCCTGAAAAAACCATCACTTTTGGAACATATCATAAACCTATTTATGTAAAAACACTAAGAGATCAATCCCAAGAGGCGCATGAGAAAAAACAAACAAAAGATAAAAAATCAATCAAGGAAAAATATCAGTTTTTCCGTAAAATTCCTGTGATGCAATTGACAAAGTCAATCATCCGTTCAACCCGTTGGGAAGAATTCTCCTTAAAAGGAAAACTGGGCTTATCCAATCCTATGCAAACAGGTATGATCTTTGGTTTCATGAATTCCTTTAAAGGATTAGCCAGACCCCAAAAATTTATATTAGCTTTGGAACCGGTATTTTCTCAAAAAATGAATACGGATGTTGAAGGAACTATGCATGTACGCTTTTCGCCGTTGGTTACAATTATCCAAGTTGGATTTGCATATTTTAAATTTCGAAAATAAAGAGGATTATTATGAATGTTGCAGACTTAATTAAAAGTACGTTGGAAGAAGTTCAAAACCTGATGTTGACACGAACAGTCGTGGGCGAACCTATCACAGCCGGCGATCATACTGTTATTCCTGTTTCCAAGGTAACATTTGGATTTGGTGCCGGCGGTGGAGCCGGTACAGAATCAAAACAATCCGGAGAAGGATCCGGAATTGGCGGTGGTTGGAGTATCGAACCGGTCGCTTTTGTCGTTTTAGGGGTTGACGGTGCTAAAATGCTTACAGTCGGCGACAAAGAAAGTGTCACCGGAAAATTGTTTGACCTTGCACCAAAAGTTATGGAAACGGTTAAAGAAATGGTGGACAACAAAACTGAAAACAGTGGAATTAATGAGGAGAAATCATCATGAATAAAGAATTGAACGCAGCCAATATAATGACAAAAAAGCTGATTACGTTTACACCCGAAACGCAGGTGTTGAACGCTATTAACACGTTAATTTCATACAGAATATCCGGTGCACCGGTATTAGATGAAAAAGGAAACCTGATGGGAATGCTCTCGGAGATTGACTGCATGGAGACGTATTTACAATCTACGTATCACAATGAAATGGGTGGATTAGTCAAAGACTTCATGTCTACAGAAGTGAAAACGATTTCATCTTCAATGGGAATTGTAGACCTTGCAGAATATTTTCTAGAGACTCATTTTCGCCGTTTGCCGGTTGTAGATAATGGGAAACTTGTAGGACAGATTAGCCGTAGAGATGTATTAAGGGCTATACAAAAACTATCCTAGAGGATTAAAAAAGAAGCAGCGGTTCACCTTAAACAAGTGTTGAAACCGTTAAACAATTTATTGGAATAGGATTATTAATTTTTTCTTATTTGATCAATAAACCGGATAATTTCTGACAAATTATTTGTAATAAGCGGTAAAACTTGTTCTGGACTATCCAAAACTTGTTCCATATAATCGGAGACAACTTTCAAAAAATATAAGTGTTTAGCAGGTATAAACTTTGTGGCTGTTTCATAAATGGCTGCAGCTTCCATATCTACCAATCCTTCATATTGTTTACCACCATCAGTTACACCTTTTAATACTGTAGTTAAAGGTAATACTGGAATGTCTGTTTTTATCCAATTTTCCGGTAGAAATATATTTCCATTTTTTTCTGAAACGATTTTATTAACCAAATACATTTTACCAATTTCAGTTGCATTTTTTTCCCCTCCTGCAATACCTATATTAAAAAGGATTGTATTCTTACAATCCATTTTGTGAAGAAAAGTACTTAATCGTTTACGGACATTTTTTTCACCCACGCCTGTTGTTAAACATGTTATGTCATCCCGTTGAAAATAAAACAAATTTTCAGAAAGATGTTTCTTCTCTAATTGATACTGTTTTACTATTGGTTCTGCTTCAGATTGGAGAGCTGTAATGATAAGTAGGTGATTCATTGATATAATTTACATAAAAAAAGCCCCGTCTCGAATAATCGAAACAGGGCTTTTATTTAGTTTAAACGAATAAAGTTATTTTAGCAATAGCGTCTTTGCCGTATGTGTCTTTCCATTCACATTTACTTTAAATAAGTAAACACCGGAACTCATACTGCGTCCGTTATCATTCTTTGCATCCCATCGGACTTCATGTTGACCGGGAGTTTGAATGCCAGTATATAAGCTGCGAACCTTCCGTCCATTTACATCAAATACGTCAATTGATACCGGTCCGGCTGAACCCATTTCATACTGCAACGTTGTTGTTGGGTTAAATGGATTTGGATAGGCTTGATGTAGTTTGAATTGACCGGATTGCAATGCAATTTCTCCAGCAATAGCTAAAGGACCCACATAACTCATTTCCATCCAAAATTCGAGAGTAATATCTTGTAGATCCGTCATACCAAATTGCATTTCAAACATGTCATAACAATCTAGACTATCATAATAATAATAGTAATCATCTTCCATCATATCACACATGTCAAATTCTGCTTCAAATGTTAATGTATCATTTGCAACGTTATATGCAAGAGAAATTGTGTCAGATTCTTCATAGCCGTAATAATCATCATAGTCAGAAAAAATCAGTGTAAGTGAATCATCGGTTGCAGACCATTCAAATTCTGATGTATCTGAATATTCATAGTAACCATAATAATAATCAAAACCGCTAATAATCTCATATCCTGTTCCATCTTC
>CEPV01213643.1_pt1 | contig 13975 bp, 13 predicted proteins | sample 530451 | NCBI WGS metagenome assembly CEPV01 (sample SAMEA2620097, study PRJEB7988) | marine metagenome | isolation source: saline water (ENVO:00002010), including | reverse complement strand
TTCTTTTTTCCAAGTTTTTCCAGGTCTTCGGCGTAATTGCCGATAATTTTTATATTTCCTGTCTTTCTCATTGTCTTTTGTGCTTCAAGAGAGGGTTCGACAGCATATACCTTACTTCCAAATTTTTTATAAAGCTCTATGAGAGTGATACCAAACCCAGAGCCAACCTCTAAAATATCAGTTTTTTTGTTTAGTCTTATAAAATCAGTGAGTGTGCCAGATATTATTTTAAAACGCATACCCCGGTGTTTGTCTTTAAGGATTTTTTCTCCTTCTCTTTTACTCCGTGTTTTGTTGCTATACATTGCATAGCGCTTTGTATTCCACATCTGTCCCTGCATAATAAATCCGAGGTTTTTCGTTTTATGTTCCCAAAATACATTTTTGTAAAAATCCTGATAGGATTTTTGCGTTGGACGCGGATCCATAAACTTGAGGCCACATCCAGTACACACGTTGTACCAAAAATCCATGTCTAGCCACTGAATCTTTCCGTCTGGCACAAGGACTACACCTGCGCACAAAGGGCATTTTTCTAAAAGCTCCCACTCAAATTCAAAATTTAAAATTTTATCTTTTTTCATAGGATAATACCAATATACGAATTGTACGAATGATACAAATAATACTAATGTGGCGTATTCGTATCCATTGGCATTATTCGTACAATTCGTATATTTGTATTGTCCTGTATCATTCGTACCATTAGTATATTAGTATCGTACTCTATATTTTTCAAAAACCCTGTTACGTAAATCTTTCACAGATTCATCAATAATTCTTGCAAGGTCATCAGAAAGATAATTCTTCCAGTCACCGACTATTCCTTTTCTTAAACCACTTTTCGGATCCTCTTCCCCTTTTTCTCTTCCAGACAACCCGCTATCACGCGCTGTTTGCTTTTGGAAAGCCGCATTTTCAATCATATGAGATATATTATCATCCATTGCTTTTATACCAAGATAATCAACCATTCCTTTAACTGCCTTAGGAGTATCTTCGCTTAATTCCTCATATGTAATACAGTGTACAGTACCTGCGTATTTGAGAAGCGCTTCATACTCCTTCATTATTCGTTTTTCAAGATAATCAAATGCAAAATCTTTTGTAATACTGGGGATCGTATCAGTTCCTTTTCGTACCATTTTATTGAAATACCATGAAACAATTTTATCTTTTGGATCCCGTATAATGCAAATTTTGGGGATAGACGGATATAAAGAATCTATGAAGTCCAGATGAAAAATATATGCCGGGCTTCCCTCTCCTACAATCCTTTTTTCTCCGCGCTGACTGTCACAATAGTCGCTATAACGCTTCACGCTCATTGTAACAAAATCTTCCCTGGACATTTTGTCTTTCTGTCCTACTAAATCAGCGAATACTCTGTTGTATTTTGTAAGCCAATCTGAAATTGGACGAGTGTATTTGTCAGGATTGTCTCCGTCGATACTGACAAGTGTATCAAAAAAATGCACCTCTCCTATCTTATTTCCTCCTTTTTCGGGACGAAACGGTAGAGAGGGAAAACAGGCAATATCTGGATGACCATTCAAAAGTCCCGCAACCCAGTGCGTCCCACTTCGTTCCATGCCTACTATTAGAAAGTCTGGACTCATAGGACAATACTAATATACCAATGGTACGAATGATACGAATAATACTAATGCGACGTATTCGTATACATTGGTATCATTAGTAAAATTCGTATATTGGTATTATTCTAATAATTTTTTGAGTTTCTCCGCAATAAATATGTCTGTTCTCTCCCGCGATTCAACTGTCATGCCGCCGATATGTGGCACAACAATAACATTTCTGTTTTTCTTTGCATGCTCGACCAAGGGATGATTCGAAAACTCTTTATTAAAATTAAGCTCATCTGCTAAAACATCTGTCCCATAGCCAGCAATCTCTTGTGACTGCAAGGCATTAAGCAAATCCCCTTCGTGCACAATACCGCCTCGCGCCGTGTTGATAAGATATGCAATATTTTTCATCTTTTTAAACACCTCGGAGTTAAACATATTCTCCGTCTCTTCATTTAAGTGAACGTGAATTGAAACGACGTCGCTCTTTTGAAGCAATTCATCAAAAGAAACTTCAGCACCTAAACTTCCGACATCAGGTGTCGAGAGATTGGGATCGTGATAGATGACGTTCATGCCGAATGCATTACCGTATCGTGCCATCCATTTTCCGAGGCGACCTAAACCAACAATGCCAAGCGTTAAACCGTAAAGATTGCGTCCACGAAAATTCTCTCTATCCCATCGGTAATTTTTTACATCATCAAATGCCCACGGCATAAAGCGCAAGAGCTTAATCATAAGTCCTGCGGCAAGTTCAGCGGTACCGGTAATTGTATTTAAGAACTCATCTTCTCCGCGCAAGCTCACAATTTCAATTCCTTTTTCTTTTGCGTACTCTACATCAACATGATCAAGTCCTGTTGTTACAGTCGCGATTACTTTAAGGTTTTTTGCGTTTTCTAAAATATCTTTTGTAAAGTTAAGCCCAAGCCCAATAACCGCGACATCATATTTACTAATGATGTTTTTCAATTCCTCTTGCGTGAGATTTATGTAGTCAACATCTCCGATTTCTTCTAAAATCTTTTTTGCCGAATCGGTGTATATTTCTCCGATTGTATTTAAAATTTTATACATTATTTTTATTATTTAAAAAAAACTCTGCTAACTCAAAATCAATTGGCTGATTTATGTCTATTGAACGATCTTCTGGCATGATATATGCATGGGAAACTCTTCCAAATAGATCCCCTTTTTCAATGAACTCTACCTTCGTCAGATAGATAGCGCAATTACGTTTATACATTTTCTTCAAGTCCTGCCGCCTGCTTGACTCCTTCCCTTCTTCTTCAAAATAAGGAAGAATAATACCATCTTGTATTTTTTTCATCTTTTTAGGAGAAAAATCTTCCAGCTCTTTCATACTCATTACAGAATCCGCATCTGCGTCTACGGCAATTTTTATTGATTCATCTATATCTTCACTTGTTCGCAGAGGTGATGTCGGCTGGAGGATCATGAGATAATCATATTCTTCTCCGTTATTTTCCTTTAGCCATTTGAGAGCGTGCTGAACGACCTCCATAGAAGTAGATTTATCTTGCGCAAGTTCTGCTGGGCGAATAAACGGTACATCAGCGCTATGTTGTTTTGAGATTTCAGCAATTTCTTCATCATCGGTAGAAACAATACAACGTGTTAAATAGTTGCTATCCTTAGCAGATTCAATGGTATACGCAATGAGTGGCTTACCATTTAATTCTTTAATATTTTTCCGTGGAATCCCTTTTGATCCTCCACGAGCAGTGATGACACCAAGAATTTTTTTATTTTTATACACCATATCAATCTACAAAATGTTTCTGCGTGTACAGATCAACCTTCCGCAATATGTTTGATATCTGCTTGCTTGTTCCATTTTTATAATAAATATTACTCTTCGGATATCGCCCTACTTTAATTTGTTTCTGAATAGCATTTTTAATTTGTTTTTCATTAAATGGAACATCAACAACATTATGTCCCCTCGTCCGTCCATTTTGACGACTCCCGATATTTACCGCAGGAATTCCGAGGTATGAGCATTCTTTTACTCCCACAGAAGAATTCCCCACAAGACATACTGTTTTATGTAAAAGACCAAGATAATCATCTGTGGGAAGATAAGTATGAAATCTCATATGACGAGCATCCTTTTTTTCTCGAAAAGTCCTAATTGCTTTTGAGATTTCATCGGTACCCGCATCCACATTTGGCCAAAACCAAATGGTTGGGATTTTAAGTTCGTGAATTATTTTTAAAAGAATTTCAGTATTCTTTCGATTTGATTCTGTGGTTACTGGGTGTTTCATAACCATAAGGTATGATTTATCAAGGTCAATCACATCACCAACGCCAAGACGATTTACTAGCTTTTTGTGTGCTTTAAATTTTTTGCTTGCAATATATTCAATAGAAGGACATCCGACATTAAAAACATACCGAGAATCCTCTCCCATACGAATAACCCTGTCTCGAGCGAGATTGTTGGTTGTAAAATGAATATGCGCAAGTTTTGTAACTGCATGCCTAACAGATTCGTCAATTGTGCCTGTCACATCTCCACCCTCAATATGGGCAATGGGAATATTTAAATAAGAAGCGGCAATTGTCGGTGAAAGAACCTCGTAGCGATCACCTCGGACGACAACAACATCGGGTTTAAGATTATCAAACACAGTAGCAAATTCTGAAACGCCAATTCCAGCGGTCTTAGCCATTGCAACATGAGAGCCCCCTTCAAACGTCATAGTAATCTTTGCGTTATGATGAAATCCATCTTCCTCAAGCGCCGATAGTACATCGCCATAATTTGGGAGCATAGCAGAACCACCAACAACGATTTGCAATTCAACATCACGACTCTTCTGAAGCTCACCCAAAACAAGCTTACTTCGGCTGTAATGAGTGTGGCACGTGATGATGAAACAGATTTTTCGCTTTTTAATTGGCATGATATATTACTCTAAAATCTCCATAATGATAGGATCATATTTTTTTAAATCCTTTTTTGCTCGTTTGCTTACTACGTCATGAAATCTCTCTGCGGGAAGCCCTCCTGCATACATTTTCGGACGCATTGCGAAAATCATTTCTTTCGTTACGATAGTTCCTTTTGGAATATCGACTCCCACCATAAGTGATTTGTTGAAATATGGCCGGAATTTATTACGAACTCCTTCCAGTTCTTTTTCTTTCTCACCGTAATATGGAACGTGATCAATTCCTTTATGTTGCCCACTGCGAATTGCATCTACCATCTCCTTCATTTCTTCCGGTGTCATAGAAACCTTGTGGTCTGCTCCCCATAATTCGCGAGAATGTGAAAAGTGTTTTTCAATAACATTAGCGCCTAGCTTTACCGCGGCGAGTGCAACGTCGCACCCAATAGAATGGTCAGAGAATCCGATAACTACATCCGGGTATTTTTCTTTAAAATGTTCAATTGTTCCCAAATTGAAATATTCTTTTGGTGCTGGATATTGGCTTATGCAATAAAGGATAACTAGTGGAACTTCATGACTTGTAATATACTCAACTACTTCATCAAGTTCAATTAAGCCAACCATACCAGTTGAGATAATAACTGGCTTTCCCGTCTCAATCATAAAATCAAGCGTTGCATAATCTTGCACATCACCAGACCCAACTTTCCAGAACGGTACACCGACTTGTTCTAGTTTATGGGCTGCCTTACGACTCATTGGAGTTGAAAAGAAAACAATTTCTCTTTCGTCACAGTGCCTCTTGAGTGGTTTCCAAAACCCTTCAAGTGGCGTTGCATTCATATTGCGCGTAATCCAGCTCACGCGATCACGTGCTTTAAAGTGCGGAGATACAATATCAACATTTAATATCTCATCTTCCAATTCGTGCGTCTGGAATTTAACTGCGTCACACCCAGCTTTTTTTGCTTCGTCTACCAATACCTTCGCATTTATTAAATATTCCTCAACACTTCGGTCATCTTCTGTCTGAATAAAATTTTTCCCAATCTCAGCAATCACAAAAATATCATTTCCACCAAATGATTTTTCTGTTCCTTGAATTGTAATATGCGCACTCATGAATTTACAGTATTCTTTTGTCCAGCAACATCTTTCGTATTTCTTTCTTGCTCAAGTGCGGCATTTCTTTTGAGTTGTAATTTAGAGTCTTTACTGCTTTGCCAGATGGAATATCAACACCATACTTGATTAAAGATGGATTGTGTAAAATAAACATATCTTTATCTTCCGTCATGTACCGTGATTCCTCCTCTGTTATAAGCGGTTCATGAAGTTTCTCTCCAGGTCTCAAACCAATAGTTTTATACTTTATTTTCTTTGGATCTTTCTTGTGTCGCGGCGCAAGCTCTTCAACTAAAACCTCTGCAAGCTCAATAATTTTTAACGCATTCATCTTTAAAATAAATATTTCACCTCGATGCGCTAATTGAGATGCCTTTAAAACAAGCTTGACAGCATCATCCACACCCATAAAAAATCTGGTCATATCTTTTGATGTCACAGTAATTGTATTCCCGTCTTTGATTTGTTTTTCAAAAACAGGGATAACAGAGCCCGAAGAAGCAAGAACATTCCCGAAACGCACGCAACAAAATTTAACCTTTTTTTCACTGATTGCGGCATTTGCGACAATCTTTTCTCCAAGGAGTTTTGTTGCTCCCATAGTGCTTGTCGGATTTACCGCCTTATCTGTTGAAATACTCACAAATCGCTCTATGCCATGTTCTCGCGCAACATCTACTAAGTTTTGAGTCCCTAATATATTTGTTCGTATTGCTTCAAACGGATTATATTCACACAATGGAACATGTTTCATTGCGGCGGCATGAAAAACGATATGTACACCTTCTATTGCCTGATGCAATCGTTCTTTGTCGCAGATGTCTCCAACAAAATTTCTTATTTTACTTGATTTGATCTCTTGGTTTAATTTAAAATGCGCCGCTTCACTGTGCTCAAAAACTCGTATTGCTTTCGGATTATGTCGAAGCAATTGCTTTACAATCTGTGAGCCAATAGAGCCACAGCCACCAGTGACGAGAATTGTTTTATTTTTGAAAATATTTTTCATAGGATAATACAGAACAATACTAATATACTAATGGTACGAATGATACGAATGATACGAATGACTACAAATCCCAAGGTCTAACATTCGTATTTATTAGTATCATTCGTAAAATTCGTATATTGGTATTATCCTGAGTACAATTTGTATATTTGTATTGTTCTAGTCTATAAAATTCTTTTTAATTAACTCTTTCTCAAGCGGAATTTCTTTGAGTATTCTTACTATCTTCTCCGAGCTTCTTCCGTCGCCATACGGATTTGTACACGTAGAGACTTTTTCCAGAAATTCTTTATCATAAAATGCCGTGTGTATAGCCTTTTTAATATCTTCCTTGTTGTTTTCTACATCAATAACATTTTCTGGTCGTAAGCGACCTGCTTGTCTATCTCCAATATTCACTGTTGGTACATGAAACGACACAGTTTCATGGATGCCACTTGATGAATTACCAACAAGCACTCCTGCATGTCTTAATATGTTTCCATACTCTTCAATAGATAATGTCCTCATCCGTTTAATATTCGTATTTTCAATTGCCTTTATTATAGCACTTGTTCCGGCGTCATTATTCGGATAAAGAAGCAATGCCGGGACTCCAACATCTTTTATTGCTTTAAGGGTTGCTTCTATATGCTCGGGAACTTTTTCTACTTCTGTTGTAACAGTATGCTGAATTATGATTATAAATTTCTGGGAGAAATCTAAGCCAGTCAGTTTTTCCAATTCTTCTTTTGGAATTTCCGGAGCATTTAAAAGTGCATCAAGTGAAGGACATCCGACTGTAAAAATATGTTGCGAATCCTCCCCCATCCGGATAAGCCGTTTCGCGGCGTCATCATTTGCAGGAAAATGAAAGTGTGCAAATTTTGACATTGCATGACGTATGCTCTCGTCAATTGAACCAGAAACTTCACCGCCTTGTACATGCCCCACAGGAATATTCATGTGTGCCGCCGCAACCGCAACTGCAAAATTAGCACCGATATCAAAACCCGAAAGCACAATGTCCGGTTTCAATCGCTCAAGTTCATGTGTAATTTTTTCAATCAACCGTCCTGTCGCGCGTACCATTTCAGCACCAGTATCTGGAGCATCTTCATCAAACATCGGCACTACTGAAGAAATTTTTATTCCATCTTTTTCAATAAAATCAATTGTCTTACCATGCTTCTCCAGAAGATGGATTCCGGTAACAATCAAATAATAATCCAAGTCAGGATCTTGGATTATCTTGTCTATAATCGGCTTGAAACGACTATAATCTGCACGTCGTTCTGTAACAAAAAGAATTTTCCTCATTGTACTTCTATTGTAACACCCTTAGAAAACAAAAGGTTTTTACAGAAAAACCCCGCTTTTATACGGGGCTATTGTGTCTAAAAATTACATTTAGAACGAGAATTCTCTCTGTAGACTGTTATATCTAAACAAGCACTTGCTTTGCTCGTTTTGTAATAGGTATAAGTAATGCCAAGTCACATACAGAGATACACGCAACCATGATGACTATTGTCTGAATGTCCAGGAAAAGGCTTAGGGTAGCCGCTATTACCACACCAAGGCTATTTGCGACAACAAAAAGCCCTACTGCGGGAAGGAAAAATTTCTTTGGAAGCATCTCCTTAAAAATTACATTCCACACAGGATACATGGCACCACCGAAACCTGCGCTAAATACTAATCCAGCTACAAACAAGGCGTATCGTGTTTCAAAAAGCATCAAGGCTGACCCTAGCACAAAAATAAGAACCGCTAATACGAGTGCGCGAATTCGTCCGATTATGTCTGAAATCCACCCGAATGCATAACTTGCCGCTGCTACTGCGACCCAGCACGCAAGCAGTACCCAACCAACCCACTTAATTCCAAACGCGTCAGAAAGATGTACTGCAAACTCCGTAAAAAGCAGTCCTAATATCATAAAGCCTGACGTAACCATAAAGAATGCGATCGCAACCATCGGGTGCACAAGTGCACGAAATGGATTAACGATCTCTTCTCTCTGACGTGGCGGATCTTGTCGCAAAAGCACATAAAGAAGCACTCCAACACACGCAAGAATCGCAAGTAACGTAAAAATCGTTAAGCTACTAGTTTCACTTGCTAAGAGCAATGCTGTAATCGCAATACCCACAGCTCCTCCTGCAAAAGCAGTTGCTTGAGGTAAACCAAGATTCCGCGCACGTTCATTCTCTTGTGTAACTGAAGAAATGTATACCACAGGTACACTCCAAAGAAACGCTGCCGCTATACCTACCAAGATTGACGCAGTGAAAAGAAGTAGAGTATTTGCGGTTGCCGCTGCAATAATAAAAAGAAGGTATGCCGGAGCGGCTATTATGAGCGCTGTCTTGTAAGACATGCTCCTCAGAAGATATGGTACGACAAAACCACTTACTGCAAATGCCGCATATAAAACCAGAATAGAGAGAAAAGCTTCTTGAGATTTTCCTGTCTGGTTTAAAATCGGCGCAAGAAATTGTTGACACGCTTCAAACCCAGCAAATGTGAAGAATTTCGCTGCGGCTATCTGCCGTGCTACAGGATGAATGTGACTGTCCATTTTTTTCCTTTCAAACAACAAAAATTGTTTCTAGGCAAACGTTACAACAGTCTATTACAAAAGTCAATGGACTGGATTGTATTGAACATTCGGTGTTTAATAATTTGTTTAATTTATATCCCGTCTTTTTACTTGAGAATCCTTTTCGATGTTTTGTTTTGCCTTTTTGCTGAGGATTTTAGGGAAATCAATTGCTTTGATCTCACCTGTTCCAGGTCGTTTTACCCAGATATTTTCTTTTGTGAATTTTTCGCCTTTTTTGATATCTTCAATTGTCACCACACACGCATATGCAAAATCAATAACCGGCTGTTCCTCTTTGAGAATTGTTTTTTTGCCTCCGCGCGCCTCATGGATAGCGCGCGAGCCAACAATTAGTTCTTTTAGTTCATCAGGTGTAATTGAGATTGCGATATCAGGACCCGGCCATTTCTTATCAGATGTGAAATGTTTTTCCAAAATAGAAGCGCCGAGAGCTGTTGCACCAAAACAAGTATAGTTACCGAGTGAGTGATCACTTTGCCCAACCACTGCATCAGAAAATGATTTTTGTAAATCAGTAATCCCGCCTAGTCGCACTTTGTTATACGGTGTCGGATACATGGAAGTGCAGTTTAAAAGAGCGTAGGGAGTTTTGTATTTTCTAAAAATAGCGACTGCTTTTCTCACCGCAGGAATATCATTCATTCCAGTACTTAAGATAACCGGTTTTCCAAATGAGGCGATGTGCTCAATTAATGGATAATTATTACATTCGCCAGAACCAATTTTATACGCCTTGATGTTCATCCTCCTGAGTCGATCTGCCGCGGCGCGTGAAAATGGAGTTGAAAGATATAGCATCCCTAATTTTTCTACGTATTTTTTAAGCTCTCGCTCCTGCTTTTCATCAAATGCACACCGCACCATGATTTCCCAAATTGACTCTGTCGTGTGTGATGGTATTACTTTTTTTGCTTCGGCTGTCATCTCGTCTTCCACAACGTGTGCTTGAAGTTTTACACATTCAGCACCTGCTTTTTGAGCATCACGAATCATCCGTTTTGCCTTTGCCATACTCCCCTCGTGGTTTATGCCAATTTCTACAATGACAAACGGTTGGTGGTTTATTCCAATTTTTCTTTTTCCAATTTTTATTTCAGGTGTTTTCATTTTCTTTACTTTGAGCTGATAATTTTTCGTAATTTTTCAGCTACAAAGATATCCGTATTTTCTCGCGACTCATGTGTCATACCTCCTGTATGCGGTACAATTATAACGTTCATGTGGCTTTTTGAGTATTCTACCAGCGGGTAGTCTCCAAACGTTGGACCAAGTTCAAATTCATCGGCTAATACATCAGCCGCGTACCCTGCAATTTCTTTTTTCTCCAGCGCATCAAGTAACGCACTTTCATCAACGATTTTCCCGCGAGCGGTGTTGACAAGATACGCTTCTTTTTTCATTTTTGAAAACGCATCCGCATCAAACATGTGCTCCGTTTCTTTATTTAAATGAGCATGGAGAGAAATTATATCACTCTCTTTCAATAATTCTTCAAAAGAAACTTTTCGGCAATCTGCCGTTGGGCCTTTCTCTGTGTTGGGGCTATAGAAAACAACATTCATGCCAAATGCTTTTCCATAGCGAGCCATCCACGTGCCGAGGCGTCCCATACCGACAATGCCAAGTGTCTTTCCGTATAAATTACGCCCACGAAATTTTTCTCGATTTTTACTCCATTCGTTATTTTTTACACTATCAAATGCCCATGGATTGAAACGAACGATATCAATCATAAGACCACACGCAAGCTCTGCGGTGCCAGTAATAGTATTTAAAAATTCTGTCTCTCCCCACAAACTCACAACTTCAACACCTTTTGATTCTGCGTAATCTACATCAATATTTTCTAACGTATTTGCGGGTATCGCTATGTATTTCAACTTTTTTGCCTTGTCCAAAATTTCTTTATTCACCACAGGGACAAGGCCGACAATCACCACATCATATGCGTCTATAATTTCTAAAAAATCATCCTGCCCAACAAGTTTGTGGTCAACATCTCCCAATTCCTCAATAATATTCTTTGCCTTGTCGGCAAAATTGTCTCCCATTGTGTTTAAAATTTTTAATTTCTTATTTTCCATCTTTTTGTATTTTTTTGAGGTACCATTCAGCTAATTCTAGATCTTCTTTTTTGTCTATGTCCATAAAACAGTCACTTGACATAATGTATGGCAAAATCTTATCGCCAAAGAAATTTCCCTTTTTCATAATAGTGTCATATCTTAAGAGGAATATCGTTCCATTTTGCCAATACGTTTTTGCTGTTTTTTGCCGTGGTCCGGTATGAAGCGCCTGCCCTTTTATATCTATAAGAGGCTTAAGGTATTTTCCATCAATCGTCCACGACTTAAATGGATTTTGGAATGGTTCAATCACACTTCGGAGAGAATCGGCCTCCGGATCATTTTGAAGAAGTACCACCGCTTCATCAATCTCCTCCGGTGTACGAAACGGACATGGCGGCTCAAGCCAGACAATTATTTCCGGTTTAATCCCCTCTTTTTCTTCAAGAAACTGAAGCGTGTGTTTTAGAACCGGATCTGGCGGCGTGTCGTCTTGCGCAAGTTCTGCCGGACGAATAAACGGCACCTCTGCGCCATATTCCCGCGCGACGTCTGCAATTTCTTCGTCATCGGTCGTTACAATCACTCGCTCAATGAGTTTACTTTTTTTTGCTGTCTCAATTGAGTGTGCAATAAGAGGTTTTCCGCCAAGTGGAATTATATTTTTCCCTGGTAAACCTTTACTCCCGCCACGTGCAGGAATAATTGCTATGATTTTTGGCGATATTTTAGAATTAGACATACAGTTCATTTTGTACTATTGTATAACATTTATATAAACACATCTGTTACAAGATTTTCTCCTTGATAAAATCCCGCACGTGATTAGTGTCATAACGTGGTATTAGATACGGATCATCGTTCAAAGAAACAGACCGCGGCTTAGTTGTTAGCGCAAACCGTATTTTTTGCTCTTTAAGTATATCGACCACATTCTTATTGGGCGCACTTTGGGGATAAGCAAAAATAGATGTTGATGATTCAAGTAAATCGTCAAGAATTCTTTTTGCAGTTGCAACCTCTTCTTTTACTATCAAGCTATCTATTGTATCAAATGCTTCATGGCTATGACTGTGGCTTCCGATTATATGACCTTCTTTGTGTAATTCTCTTATGTCCCCTGGAGACATAAAGAGCTCTCCTGAAAACTTTTTTTCATCAAGTTTAAGTTCTCGAAAAAGAAAGTTGAGAAACAAATCACGAACAGTACGCGGAATAATATTCATTGTTTCTTTAAGGTTTGCGGTTGGAATTTCATCATATATTTTCCGCGCTGTCGTTATACGTTTTGTTTTACTAATAGAAAATTTTTTAACGTATTGCGGAAACGAGTTTTTTAAAAATGTATTAAAAATATCAACAAGCTTATCCACCCCTTCAAGCGAAAGTGCTATGTGCATCTTATGTGTTGCTGGAAGAAATCCTTCAAAAGTTTTTGTGATAGGGAAAAATGTACCTATTGCTCCGTGTTTTTTAAGAATCGGAACTGCATTTTGGTAATTATCTCTTAATCCATCATCAAAAGTAAGGGTACACATTTTTTCTGGCAATTCTTTTTGTGCTGCATTAAATACTTCGTCAACAGTTGTTATTTTGAAATTATTTTTAAAAAATAAAACCTGTCGTTCAAACTCGTTAACGGAACAAGGATGAAAAGCATTACGGTCATCATATGGATCATCAATATAGTGGTATTTTATTATGACGTGTTTATCGTTTAATGAAAAAGACATGATTTAGTTATTTCTTAGCCATAATTCGTATATTACGAGAAGGAGGTTCGTCTATGATTCTCCAATCTGAAAATTCTTCCATTAACCCCCTCACACCATCTTTTGTAATTATATGCATGTGTTTTGCATACCAATTATCCATTAAATATCTCTTGTTGGCTGGTATAAAAAAGAATAAAGCTCTCATAATACGGAAGGGTATAAACCTGCAAATAAAACGCATTATTTTTGTCTTTTTCCATACTGGATGTTCATAATAAAAAAGAAAATACACTTGACCACCTTGCTTAAGCACTCTTAAAATTTCGCTCACTCCTTTTGCGACATTATCAGTATGGTGTAACACCCCAGAACAGATGACCGTATCAAAGATTTTATCATTAAACGGCAAAGAAAGAGCAGAGCCCTTATAAACTTTTGCGCCAGTTCTTTTGTGCGCAAGTTCCGCAAGTTCTTCGTCAATCTCGATACCAACAACTTCTTTTGCGCCAAGTCTTTGGAGCGCCATAATACTTCGTCCACCACCACAACCCACATCTAAACATTTTCCCCTTATTAATAATCCATACTTCTTAAATCTATCTTTTTGAAGATTTATTGAATGTTCAAATTGTTTTTTATTATAATCTTTGAATAATGTGTGGTACAACCCCATATTATTATAAGTTTATGCCTTTAATTGCAAAATAAAGATTCCTCGAGGCAGAGTCCGCGAGGTATTTGTAGAACTTTCCCCGCTCGTACTTACGTGTGGCAGAGCCGCGCAGTATTGAATCTTTGTTAACTCCTCGGCTCGGGAAATGGACTCCTCAAGGTCTGGCCTTCTCCCGTCGCTTCGCTCCTCCTCAAGGCCAGACCTTTTCCCGTCCATTTGCTCTCGCTCTACGTCGTTAATAGAAGCACTTCGTCTTATATTAA
>CEPV01021438.1_pt1 | contig 13975 bp, 10 predicted proteins | sample 530451 | NCBI WGS metagenome assembly CEPV01 (sample SAMEA2620097, study PRJEB7988) | marine metagenome | isolation source: saline water (ENVO:00002010), including | reverse complement strand
ACGTTGTGAATCCCGGTGGTAAAACCACCACCGACGTAGGCAAATCGACCTTGCCAGTAAAGCTGTGAAAGATAGCCAACTTGATCCATAATGATCACACGGACACTCTGGATACCGTTCCCAATTTGAGAGTACAGTTTAGGAGCTAAATCGGCCTTTGAAAACAATTCAAATGTTTTACTTATATATTTATCATTTGGCTCGTGGGGAACCCAGGTAAAACCAAATTCAGGCTTAGCCCTAACAATTTCCAATATTGAATCTAGAATGAGCTGATCATCTTCAGGCCAAACACTTCCCGCTACAAATCGGAGGGGGCGATCAAGGATTGACTTTGAAAGGTCGGAAATTGATTCTTCAGCCAAGTCTTTGACCCGGTCGTAGCGGGGACTCCCCAGAACCCGCACAATGTTCCGATTCTTTTTTTGAAGCAATCGTCTCAGTTGAATGTGATCTTTTTCACTGATAGTATAGACAGATGCGAGTGATGAGTATACATGGCTGTAAAAATTGTTGATCACCGGCCACAGTTTTGAGCTCTTTCCGTGCAGTCGGGCCGAGAAGAGGGTTGTATGAATTTTGAGCCTTTCCGCTGACCAGACAAGATTTGGCCAGACGTCATATTCGGCGAATATGAGCTTGTGAGGGCGAACCAATCTGAGCATTATTGAAACAGACCAGGGAAAATCTAACGGTAGATATATTTTTAGGTCTATATAGTCATCAATCACATTTGCAAAGCCCGACGGTGAGAAAAAACTGACAACAACCGTGCAATCACTCTCTACCTCCTTCAGTCCGCGCAAAACTGGCCGAACCTGCTCATATTCTCCATGAGAAGCACAATGAAACCAATAAACTAGACGGGCACGATCAACATGAGCAAAAAAATCCCTTACCTGATTGACCATTCCCAGCCGCCCATTTAATGCACGCCTTATTTTAGATTTAAATGGATAAAGAAGAAGAACAAAAGCAAAAAGAATGGGCAGGATAATAAAGTTATAAACAGTTAGCCAAAAAAGTTTCATTTCACGCCTGAGCAATAATTCTGTTTACAGCCCCTGAAACTTCCTCACTGGTGACATAGGTTAAGCAAAACTGTTCATTTCTGATACAGTTCCTTTGACCATTTTTTGAGCAAGGTCTGCACCACATATTAGAATAAAGTTGTTGAGATCCCGGATGCCGAACATTGGCGCCTGTCTCTCTAGATGTAGGGCCTGTGATCATTACCACCGGCGTCCCCAACGCCTCAGCCGCATGGATAAGCCCAGTATCTGCACCCACTGCTAACAATGCGAGAGCGAGAATAGTCATGGATGTCCGCAGGTCGGTCTTCCCGCAAAGATTAACGATATTATCGCATTCGCTAGAAATCTCATCACAAATTGTGTTATCAGCCCCACCCAAAATTACCACATGATGCTCACTCATTAAATCAACAAGCTGGTTGTACCCAGCCACCGTCCAAATTTTGTTGGGCCAAGCCGCTCCCGGAACAAGCGCGACAAAATTTGATTTGATCCCCAAACGATTAAGCATGCTGGAACACCGTTCTTTTTCTTTATAGGAAATGTATAATCTGGTGAGAGCTCTTTCTTCCAACTCCTTAAAATTGGACAATTCATCAGTTAATTCAAAATCTGAAGGAAAGCGGTTCCATTTCAAATAATAGAGCAAAAAACGGTTTATGCGCGGTTTCCTGAAAACTGAGCAGGGTGATTTTATCCCACGGCGGATAATTCCTGATCTGAGAGAACTATGGAGATCAAAAACATGAGAATAATCTTCCTTATCCAAATTTCTTGACAGCTCCATCAAACGTCCAAAGCCCGCTTTTCTGTCCAATAGAATTATGCGGTTAATATGAGGATGACCTTCCAGAATTTGTGAATAATTACTAAGCGTGAGATAATGAATTTCACAGTGGGGGTATTGGCTTTTGAGTGCCTCTACTACAGCTGTTGTGAATATAATGTCGCCAATAGAACTGAAACGAACTATCAGAACCTTTTTATACACGGGTAATTTACTGTTTAGGAGCGCAGCCCGATCTCATCTACCGCGTCCTTTGGACGTTGTAGAGACAAAGATCTATCATGGATCTTTTATATGGTGAATCGGGAAAAGGTGATAGTGCGGAAACAGCCTGATCAGAAAATTCTTGAAGCTTCTTTTTTGCGTAATCAAATCCCCCGTGTTCAAATACAATCTCTTTCAGTTGGTTCACATCTCTCCTTTTTGCACCATTTGATAGTGTCTTGCGTAATTGTCGTCGTTCAACAGTTGAAAGAGATGACGACATGGTATGAATGATAGGCAACGTAATTATATTCTTGGACACATCTGCATTGGTATCCTTTCCGGTGTCCTTAGTGGCCCCGAGGATATCAAAAAGATCGTCTTTAATTTGAAAGGCCATTCCCAGTTTTTCTCCATAGTCTTTTGCCGCAGTCATGTGGTTTTTATCTTTTGATGTGGTAATGACACCAAGTTCACAACAGGTGGCGATAAGTGAGGCGGTTTTATCTTTTACCATCTTGAAATATATCTCTTCGGACATGGATTTTTTAAAGCTACGTTCGATCTGAAGCATCTCTCCTGAACTTAGGCGTTTAGCCGTATCCGAAATGAGATCCAGTGCATCGAAATCCCTCAAGTGGATCAGGTTTGTGAGAACCTGGCTCAGAACGAAATCGCCCATAATGATGGCTGTTTTATTCCGCCAAATTTTATTTATTGTAGGAAAACCGCGCCGTTCATTGGCTTCATCCACAACATCATCATGCATAAGTGTAGCAAGATGAAGTAGCTCAACCATGGCTGCCGCTTTATAGCTGTTAAGTGTCGGACCCCCACTCACTCGCGCTGACAGAATAGTGAGAACAGGCCGAATGGCCTTCCCTTTATGCCTCAATAGATAGCGGGCGATGATATTGATGAGACGAACCTCAGACTTTAATGCAAGTTCAAACTCATCCTGGAAAACTTTCAGATCTTCCACTATGGGTTCAATGATTTTTTTCAGTTCAGCAGTTTCAGTCATTGGTAAAATTTACTGTATGCGTTACTGTTCCGCACTAAAACTTCTTGGCGAAGATGTGTGAAATACCAATACTAATCTCATAAAGTACCATGAGGGGAGCCGACATCATCAAAAGGCTAACTGGGTCCGGCGGGGTTAACAGAGAGGAGAGAATTAGAATGGTGATCAAAGAGTGACGGCGGTATTGACGCATAAAGGCTGGCGTAAGAAGTCCTATGGCTGATAGGATTAATACAATCACCGGCAGTTCAAACAGTAAACCGGCAGAAACAAGAATCCAGAGAATGTAGTTGAAATAGTAGTTGATGGAAAAATTGTTTGCGACGTCAACGTATCCCATTCCTGTGAAAAAATTGAGCGAGAAAGGGATAACCACATAGTAGGCAAACAGGACACCAATTATAAAAGCGATGAAGGAAAAAAGGATCACTGGAAAAGCGTATCTTCGTTCATTAGTAAGCATACCCGGCGCAACAAATTTCCAGAACTGGTACGTAATGACAGGAATAGCCAGAATGATCCCCCCAACGAAGGCAATCCCCCATTTAATCATGAACATTCCGTGTACTTTCAATACCTGAAGATCGGGTGGGTTCTCCAGAGAGGTGGCCGGTTTCAAAAGAATCCTGAAGATAGGATCGATGAAGAGAAAAACAAGTCCAGCTCCTAATACAACAGCCATCAAAGATTTGATTATCCGCCACCTGAGTTCCTCTAGATGGTCAAGAAAAGGCATTTCTGTCTGATCAATCATGGTTCAATTTAAGTGAATTGATGAGATAGCGCGCTGCTGAATAGGGAGATTGACCATTTGCAAATTGCAATAATATTTCTGAATCAAAGTCTAATTCCGGCTGGCTATTCCAAAACCGTTGAACAAGCTCATCCCGAACGGCACCCCTAACACGGTTAAGGTACTGTTTTTCACGACGTTTTTCCAGTGTGCCAGATTTTTGAAGCTGTAAAATGAGATTTAACGATTTTTTGTAAACATCAGCCACGCCTTCTCCTGATGATGCGGTAGTAAGAATAATTTCAGGCGTGAATTCCCGGCTTTCAACTGAATCTTTGAGGTAGTCAGATAAAAGTTCGGCCGCTCGCCCAGCCCCGTCCCTGTCCGACTTATTCACAACAAAAAGATCGCCCACTTCAATGGGGCCCGCTTTCATGAATTGCACCTCATCCCCTGCTTCTGGCACCAAAACAACAACTGTGATATCGGCATTTTTTATGATCTCTGTCTCGGCCTGTCCAACACCTATTGTTTCAAATATGATTATCTCTTTCCCTGTGCATGATAGAATGTCTCCCATAAGATGGGATTTGCGGGCAAGCCCTCCTGTCATCCCACGACTTCCCATGCTTCTCAAATAAACGCCAGTGTCCAGTGCATGTTGATTCATCCTGATGCGATCACCCAGAAGTGCCCCACCGGAAAAAGGGCTGGTGGGATCTACGGAAACTACACCAACAGTCTTTTCATTCTTCCGGAAGAGCTCTATCAGTTTGTCAATGAGTGTGCTCTTTCCAGCACCCGGTGGGCCTGTTATTCCAATGCGAATAGAATTCAGTGAATGAGAATAGAGTTCCTCAATGAGGGTTTCATCGGTCTGACTATCGTTTTCAACAGCAGACATGAGTCTTGAAATAGCCTTAACATCATTCTCTTGAAGACTCTCTATAACTGTCTTAGTCATGATAAATAAAAAAAATGGAGTTTGAGCCGATATTATAGCCCAAGAGGAGTTTACATAAAAGCATTCCTGAATTTTGTATAATCAAGAATAGATAATGTATGGGCTTTCCTTGATATTAAACTTTTGTCCTCAAGGAGTTTGAGCATACGTGAGACGGTTTCACGGGACGTTCCGGCCATATTTGCAATATCTTGCTGGTAGGGAAGTTTGGCTATCCGGACCACGCCTTTATGGATTGTTCCCAACTCTTCAGCGAGTCGCAGGATGGTTATACCAATTCTCTGCTCTGCATCACTCAGAGCAAAGCTTTCAATTTGTTGATCACTTTTACGTATACGAATTGCAAGCTCTGCTAACAATGAAACAGCAATTTTGGGAAACTTTTCAAGAACCTGAAGAAAATCATGGCGCTTCAAAATGAGCACATGACATCCGGTTTGAGCTATGGCGTTCGCGGAACGCGTTTGGCCATCCAACAAAGACATTTCACCAAAAAATTCTCCTTCGCCCAATATTGCAAGAATTACTTCTCTTCCATCTTCACTTACCCGCGTAATCTTGATACTACCTTTATTGATGATAAATAAAGTATCACCGAATTCGTCCTCCATTAGAATAATATCATTCTTTTCATACTTTCGAATGGACATTCTTGAATGGAGTTCCTCAAGATCAGTAAATTGAAGATCAGAAAAAATTGGAACTGAGGAAAGGAGTTCTATTTCACTCATCTATTGAAACTAGCGTTCAGGAAAAGACTTTCAAAATAAATTCCCGGTAAGAGAATTAGGTTCTTCATTCCAATGCACATAAATTTGCGGCCGTTGTTTAGGGACACTGAAAACAGATTGTGAGAAAAAATGAGTAGCAGAACAAAGTCTGTCATAAAACGTCAGCGACAGCAAACAAAAAACTACGACCGTAATCTTCATTACAAGTCTAAAATGAAATCGATTGTTAAGAAAGTAATGTCCTCTCAGGACAAAAATGAAGCTGAAACGCTCTATAGAGAAGCTGTATCCATCATTGACAACCTGACATCAAAAAAGATACTCCACAGGAACACAGCTGCCAGACGTAAGTCATCGCTGACAAAACACGTTAATTCCCTTTCTTAGAATAACGAAAGCTTCTGTTTCCTAACTGTCTTTTAGCTGATAGTTAGGTGCATCCTTTACGATCCTTAGATCATGGGGATGACCTTCCGAATAGGACGCTGAAGAAATTTTTATAAACTCAGCCTCCGTCATGAATGTCTTGATATCCTTTGCACCACAGTATCCCATGCTGGCACGAAGGCCACCAACAAGCTGATAGATAATAGAACTTAAACCGCCTTTATATGGAACCAGCCCCTCCACACCCTCAGGAACCAGCTTAATCCCGGATTCTCCTTCTTGAAAATACCTATCAGCACTACCTTCTCTCATTGGACCAAGCGATCCCATTCCACGAAAGGACTTAAATTGACGGCCATCATGAAGAATCACTTCGCCGGGACTTTCATCCAATCCTGCAAGCAAATTACCAAGCATAACGCAGTCAGAGCCAGCTGCTATGGCCTTAGCCATATCTCCCGAGAAACGGATACCACCATCAGAAATGACAGGTATGCCGCTTTTGGCAGCGGCCTCTACAGCATCCACTATAGCCGTAAATTGAGGAACACCGATGCCACTGACAACTCGGGTGGTACAGCTTGCCCCGGCACCGATGCCAACTTTTACACTGTCGGCTCCCGCGTCAATAAGAGCGCTTGTGCCGTCGCCAGTTGCAACATTGCCAGCAATGAGCGGAACATTACTGTATTTTGCTTTAACTTCGTCCACAGCGTCCAACACGCCCTGGGAATGACCATGGGCGGAATCAATCACAATTACATCAACGCCAGCATCAGTAAGTCCCGAAACCCTATCATCTAGATCATCTGCAGCACCTACTGCGGCAGCAACCAAAAGTCTGCCGTGGATATCCAGTGAAGCATCAGGATATTTCTCCTTCATCAATATATCTCGCACCGTCACCATCCCGGCTAACTTCTTTTCAACATCCATCAAAAGAAGTTTCTCGATTCTGTATTTCTGGAGAATATCTTTAGCTGACTCAAGTGTGGTACCGATCTCAGCTGTTATTAACTCTTTTGTCATAACATCAGAAACGGGCTGATCAAGGTTGGATTCGAACCGAATATCACGCTCGGTAAGAATGCCTTGGATATTATCAGAATCATCAAGGACGGGAAGGCCAGATATCTCATGGTGCTTCATTATGGCAATGGCGTCCTTCAATGTCTTATCCTGGGAAATAGTGACGGGATCTAAAATAATACCGCTCTCGGCCCGCTTCACTTTAGTTACCTCTTTAATCTGCCGCTCGATAGACATATTCTTGTGAATAACACCCACACCTCCCTCCCGCGCCAGCGCGATGGCCATATTACTCTCAGTAACTGTATCCATGGCAGCACTGAGGATTGGGATGTTGAGTCTAATAGACTTGGTAAGTCGCGCAGAAACATCAACTTCCCTGGGAAGGACTTTTGAATGCTTCGGTACAAGAAGTACATCATCGAAGGTGAAAGACTCTTTGAAATTTGTGTTTCTGACCATTTTCAGTTCAATTTTATCATTGAATTTACTGCTGATATTATCTTCTCACTCTGAATCAATTCAACAGCTTTGGCAATTTCTGGAGATAAAACCCGGTCACGACTGTTGAAAGGAATAACATGGCGCACTGTATCACGAATTGTTTTCGTTACAGGAGAAGACTTCAGTGGGCGACGGAGATCTAACAAATGTGTGGCCACCAACAACTCAATGGCCAAAATGTTTTCCAAATGGTCAATAATATTCAAAAGCTTTCGACCAGCAATAGGAGCCATAGAAACAAAATCTTCTTGTCCATTTTCAGTAGTAATTGAATCGACGGAAGCGGGAAAAGCCAATGTTTTGTTCTCAGATGCCAGGGCCGCAGCTGTGATCTGTGCCATCATGTACCCTGATTCTACTCCGGGTGAACCGGCAAGAAATGGCTGAACTCCCATATTTTCACCTTCCATCATTTTGTAAATGCGCCTTTCGGATATTCCCCCCAGTTCAACAGCAGAAATGGACAGCATATCCGCTGCCTGCCCCACCGGTTCGGCATGGAAGTGCCCGGAGTTGAACACGCTTTTAGATCCCGGAATCACAAGTGGATTATCACTCACACTGTTAATCTCATTGTCTATGATACGCCTGACCGATTCAAATGTCTCCCGACATGCACCGTGAACATGAGGAATACAGCGAAAACTGTAGGGATCCTGGACGCGGTCGCAATTCTTGTGAGATTTGACAATATCACTTTTGTTCAAAATGTTCCAGACATTCTTCGCCGATTGAATTTGGCCGGGGTGCTTTTTCAGCCTATGTAAAATTGGATTGAACATATTTCGGGAGCTGAGGGTCGCCTCCACTGAAATTGCCGAAACCAGATCGGCCGTTATGAGAAGATTTCGCATTCTTATTAATCCGTTAACCGCCAATGCAGTTGAAACTTGCGTGCCATTTAAGAGCGCCAGTCCTTCTTTTGCCTTAAGAATCAAAGGATTCAATCCAGTTTTTTTATAGGCGTTGGAAGAAGAAATGGGACGATCATTGAAAAGGACTTCCCCTTCGCCGATAAGAGCCAGAGTCATATGTGACAACGGTGCAAGATCACCGCTGGCGCCGACAGATCCCTTGGAAGGAATTACAGGCAACATATCATGATTGATGAAATCCCTCAACAGGGCAACTACATCCCACCGCACACCGCTATATCCTTGACAAAAATTGATCAGCTTCAAGAAAAGAATAGCCCGGGTCACATCCGGTCCGAACGGCTTCCCAACACCAGCACTGTGGCTCCGAACCAGATTAAGCTGGAGCTGCATTTGATCCTTTTCATCAATATGTTTTTGACTGAGTGCACCGAAACCAGTATTAACGCCATAAATAGTCTTTCCTGAACGGATCTGATCTTCTAACACTCTCCTAGATAGCTGAATTGAAGATTTTACCTCACGTGTTACTCGAACCTTTTGGGGGCCTGTTACAAAAGGTTTCAGATCCTCAAAAGTGTACTCTTGTCCTGATACTGTGATCATGAGAATAGGGAATTTAGCCTGTAGTTCAGATTTTAATCAAGAAAGGACATTTAGACTGTTTTCATCAGAAAATGTTTTCATTGTAACTGGAATAACTGATTGAAAAACATGCCCGTACCTTTTAGTTACAACACGATTATCCATATTGATAAAGATTCCCTCATCGTTCACACTCCGTATTAATCTACCAAAACCCTGGCGAAGACGAATAGCTGCCGCCGGTACGGAATGTTCCACAAAAGGATTTCCCCCCAATTCTTCAATTTTCTCATTATAAGCTTCGGTAACGGGCTCGTTGGGAACATCGAATGGAATCTTGGCGATAACGAGAATTTCCAGAAGATCTCCTGGCAGATCAATCCCCTCCCAAAATGAACTGGTTCCCAAAAGGATACCGTCGCTCCTCCGACGAAACTGTTTAATGAGGGCGGGACGAGACCCGTAAGAGAGCTGGGCAAGCAAAGGTGCTTTCTTCGTAAATCCACTGTATTCTAATCTTTCAAGGCACTCCCTCAACATTGCACGGCTAGTAAACAAAACAAGAGTTCTTTTCTCATATTGATAATAAAGGGACTCCACCAGTTTTGCCAGCAAAGGTACATAGTTGGGGTCTCTCGGCTCCGTATCCCCCGCCCACTGCAAATAGGTACACTGATCCTCATAATAAAATGGACTGGGAAACGATTTCATTTTTACCAGTTTTTCATCATAGTCAGCAATGCCGAACCGACCAAGGAAGTAGTTGAACTCGGAATTGAGAGAGAGCGTTGCTGAAGTGACTACAGAGGCGTCAGTAGTATCGAAAACGAGGGATCGAAGGTTTGGCCCTGTATCGATGGGAACAGCATTCAGGCTGATCTCCAATTTTTCCCTAATAAATTTTCCTGTCTCCCAGTAAACCCAATCTTCTCGCTGTTCATCGGAAACAACGTTGAGTGTATTTGCCAGTGATATAATGCTCTCAGCTACTCGATCTATTATGCCGGACACTTCAGTATCTTTTAGCATTTTTGGGGTATCCATTATAACAGATTGCAGTCGGGTGGCGACAGCAACACCACCAGTAAAAGCTTCTTGCAAAGCGCTCAGCTCTTTCTCCAGCTCCGTAAAATGTTCGCTGAAACTCCTGATCCTCACGGAATGATCATAGCTAACCTTATTTGAATAGTTCCTTGCTCCGTTCTTCGCCAATGCATCAAAGAATCGCTTACTCGTCTCAATTAACAGTTCCGCGGCATTACGGAGAGATAAGAAATATTTAGATGCTTCTGGTACCGATGTGGAAATAATATCCATCTGTTTCTTGATACGCTTCCCCCGTGTGGATGACTTGGACAAAACAGAAAGTTGATCAGCAATGATCCTACTGCTCATTGTCACTTGGAAGTGGCCATATGCAACACGAATAAGATTGTGAGCTTCATCAATCACTACAGTTTTCAATGAAGGAAGAATGTTCTGGTTTTCCAATTCATGAAGGAGAAATGAATGATTCACAACAACAATATCTGCATTCTGCGTCGCATCTCTGAGCGGTCCCAGGAAGCAACCACCTTTTTGATTGCAAACACGAGGTGTGCAAAAACCGGGCTCACTCTGAATCAAGGATCTTAAGCGATATGACTTCCTCTTTAAAAAACCGGTACACTCCTCAAAGTCGCCTGATTTTGTCCACTGAAGCCAGATGAGGATAACAATCAGTGACTGAACCTCCTGTTCAGAAAGTAGAGTTCGGGCGTCCGCAATTACGCGATCGACCCTAGTGAGGCAAACATAATTGTGGCGACCTTTCATAAGGGTGGCTGAAAAGGAAACATCCAGTGCCACCGCCAGTTTCGGAATCTCCCTCTGGAATAGTTGGTCCTGCAGAGGTTTTGTGTGACAGGAAATAATGACAGGTTCTCCCCCTTCTGCTAACGCCGTTCTCAGAGATGACATGAGATAAGCCAGCGATTTTCCCAGACCTGTTCCCGCCTCAATCATACCAACGGCACTTTCATCAAAAATATCCTTAACGAAGTCGGCGTAGTTGATCTGGCTCTCTCTCACTTCATACTCGCCATCTGTGAAGGAACGGGCCAGAAGGCCGTCATCGGAAAAGAATTCATCAGCGCTGGCCGGAAGTGACTCCCTGCTCCCCTCGTGTTGGAAAATAGGTGACGGTAACGTCTTATCAACATCGCTTTCAATCAAACCTTCTTTCATGTTACCGCTTTTTGCCAGTTCATTACCCAGGTTGATGTAAAGAGTTTTATTGTAAAACATTTTCCCCTCAGTGGCGGAAAGAATCTTCTGGATCACTGGTAATGGATATGAGGCCGCTTCCCTGACCAGCTTCAGAAACAACTGTCCAAGTATCTCTGTGTCCGCCAGAGCCCGGTGAGTATCTTCACTGGCTGAACCCAAATATTCGGCAATGGTCCCAAGCTGATGATTGGGCAGAAAAAACAGAAACGCTTGCGCAAGAGGCACTGTATCGTACCCTTCGTTCTTAACCTCCTGAGATAGGTAATTCAGTTTGAGGTTACTAAGAAATGATAAGTCAAATGGGAGATTGTGAGCAATGATGGGATAATCTCCTATAAAATTAAATATTTTTTCGACTATCTTATCCTCATTGGGAGCATCCTTAACCATCTCATCGGAAATACCGGTTTTCCTTACAATTTCCGGCGGAATTGGGCGCTGGGGATTGACCAATGTTTGAAATGAATCTGACACAACGCCCCCCTCAAAGCGGACGGCGGCAAATTCTGTGATCTTGTCATCAGCCGGATTAAGACCGGTGGTCTCAAAATCGAATGCGATGAAAGTATGAAGGCCTAGTTTGCTGAGAAGATCTGCAAACTCCATTAAACGCCAGCGAATACCTTCATGACATCAACTAACAGAGAGGGTTTTTTGAAGATAGCTTTACGGAATACTTTTCCAATGGTACGATCATCAGGCGGAATTTTTTCTACCGCATCAGAAATGCTGTTCAGCTCCTCATCAGTCAGCTTGCTTACAGTTTCTTTTATGGAATAGAAACGTTCGTGGTTCTTACCGCCAACCTTGTTCCATTCTTTGGAATAACGGTTGAGGAATTTTTCCGATGTGTCCTCAGCCTTGATGGCCTCCACCGCGGTTTCTCCCGCCAGCATGCCGCCACGCATGCCGGGAATAATACCACCTCCAGTCATTGGATTAACCATATGAGCTGCGTCACCAGCCAGCATAAGTCCATCAGAAACGAATTTCTTTAATGTTTTGTCACAAGGGACCCCTCCCACTGTTGAACTAACCACCGATCCATTTGGAAATGTCTTTTGAAGAAAGTCATCCAAATAACTTTGCGCTGATCGGAAACGACTATATTTCCCGGAAACGCCAAGGCCTACATTAGCAGCGTTTGATCCCTTGGGAAATATCCAGAGGTAACCGCCTGGTGCACGCTCATGTGACATGTAAAAATCAAACCTGTGCTCATCAATCTCAATTCCGGAAATGGTTTTCTGAGCGGCGGACTCCATATCTTTCATTTTGACAACCGTGTCCAGTCCAGCCCATCGCCCTATGCGGCTCTCGACGCCATCAGCACCGATTACCAGTTTGGACTTTACTTCAAACGGCTCTCCCTGGTATTCACCTGTTACACCCACTACTTTACTGTCGTCAAAAAGCAGTCCATTAACATAAGCCTTGCAAACAATTTGTGCACCGGAGGCTGAAGCATATTGTGCCAGATCATAGTCAAAAATCCTTCGGTCCAGTATATATCCCTTCTGTTTCAAATTCAGATCAATCTTATGATCGTTAGGTGAAATAAGACGTAACTTGGTAATAACAGAATTAATCCAGCGGGGATCGGGTTTAACAAATAATCTCAACCCTTCATCGCTGACGGCCTCACCACATCTCACTGGGACACCAATATCGCGATCTTTCTCCAAAACAAGAACACTTATTCCAGCCTTGGCGGCATAACGCGCTGCGGTTGTCCCTGCTGGACCTCCTCCCACCACAATTAGATCAAACTTTTTCTGTCTCCACATCTTCAAATACCTCTATAGGACAGATATACATGCACAATTTGCAATCTATGCAGACATCATAAGCAATAGCTATATCTGATTCTTTAAGTTCAATACAGTCAACAGGACAAACTGCCACACAGCAACCACAAAAATCGCACCTATTCGGTTTGATTTTAATCATAGCTGACTTTCAATGTGGGACGAATAACACCATGTCGAAAATAATTATATAACCTGATTACGTTAAAGTTGAAGAACATAGCAATGCAGAGCCATGGGTATCGAACACTCACAAAGAAAGCCAAAATCATGATGGGATATTTGAATGCCCGGATAATGTGCTCAGCTCGGGAAACAACCAACGCTACAGCAAAGAATGGAATGGTGATGATGGAGGCCGTACTTATAACGGGATCACCCATCCTGTATCCTAGGAATATTGAAATTGTAAGCAATAATCCGCCAAGGCCAACAATCCTTGTGATTTCATTCATAAAATCACGGTAATGCAGTTTTTCAGCCTCCACCGATATTGGCCAAAGAAGTGTGACTGCAATAAATCCGCACGCATAAGGTGCAGAAGCCAGCATTCCTGAGAGAATTTTCCCTCCTCCCAAGTGCCAGCCAATCATGAAAAGAGAGAGCGCAGGTAAAACACTTAAAGAAATCCTCATTATCATCATTTCGTTCTTAATCGTTTTCCAATGTTTCAGGTATAATCGCCATGATACATAGAAAATAGACACCCACGCTCCGACAGCAAAAAGTCTGCTCATTTTCCCCGTTTCTACAGCATCTGTTGCTACTGATGAAAGGACAATCAATAATCCGGCAACTAAAAGAACAAGTGTTAATTTATTGGTACCGGAGTCTTCTCCTTTTAGGGCTGAGGAGCTAGCTACTAATGTTGTTCCTAAAAAGGTCCAAAACAGCGGCCAATGAACGGTAGTGGTCCAGTAGAATTCGGCAATGGTGTCACCCTTATATGCACTGAGACCAGCTGCCATCATAGTCCAAAGGGTAAAAAAAAGTATGGGGCGAAACTCAAAAAACCAGTCTAATGAACGGGAAATATCGTTCA
>CEPV01045559.1_pt1 | contig 14007 bp, 14 predicted proteins | sample 530451 | NCBI WGS metagenome assembly CEPV01 (sample SAMEA2620097, study PRJEB7988) | marine metagenome | isolation source: saline water (ENVO:00002010), including | reverse complement strand
CGGCTCACACATAAAGCCCCCGGCTTGGCCGGGGGATATTTACTCACTGGCAGTTGTAAGGCCGGTGATTGCCGCAACGATCTGCGGCCAGGCTTCCTTGGGCAGATCGTGTCCCATGCCATCGATCAGGAGCAGTTCTGACCCTCTTATTGCAGCGTGAGTATCCTTGCCGGCTTCGACGGGAACCAGTGGATCCGCGTTACCGTGAATGACAAGGGCGGGCAGCTCGAGAGCGCAGAGCTGGGGTTTGCGATTGCCGTGAGCGACGATAGCGGCCATCTGTCGGGCCATGCCCGCGGGATAGAAGGAACGGTCATATGATCTGGCTGCACGCGCTTTCACCCGTTCTTCGTCCAATGGAAAGCCGGGACTGCCGATTACCTTGAGCGTCTCAATTGAGCTCTCTATCGCATCTTCACGAGTCGTTGGGGGCGCCTTGGTCAGAGCTGCGACTGCCTCCATCGATGCCGGCGGCAGATCCGGATCGCCGCTACTGGACATGATCGAGGTGATCGATTTGACCCTGGCGGGGTTGCGTATCGCCATGGCCTGCACGATCATCCCGCCCATGGATGCCCCGCAGATGTGGGCCTTCTCTATATCGAGAGCGGTTAGAAGCGCAAAACCGTCGTCTGCCATATCGTCTAAGGTATATGGCACATGCGGAGTGATTCCCTCAGCCAGGTCGTTGGCCAGTTGCGCCATGTCGGGAACTGGCTCATGTTCAAACTTCGTGGAGAGACCTATGTCCCTGTTATCGAAGCGAATCAGGTAGTGACCTGTATTCGCCAGTTGCTGACAGAAGTCATCATCCCAGAAGACCATCTGCGCACCCAGGCCCATGACCATCAGCAGCACACGGTCACTGCTTTCCCCAAACGTGTCGTATTCGATCTCAATACCATTTGCTGCCAACAGCGTCATACCTTAACTCCCACGGGACTGAAATTCAGGCCAACCATAGCCTTTCTGCGCACAAAAATCATGATGAGATGGCGGCAGCGGATCAGGTCCGTCGCCCATGTACCAGCGTGTCGAGGGCAATGAGTTCGGCAGCGCCGCCGTGGGCGGGTTCTGAAGATACCGTTCGTCGCACGACCTCGGATCTGATGATTTCGCAATCCGCCAGGTCACGTTCGATGTCTGCCGGCGTACAGAGCACGTCCGGGTCCTGCGGGCCGCCCTGTCCGTGCTCTATATTGCTGAGGTCATGACCGACGTAGAGAAAGTGACCGCCCGCCGCAAGGCCCGTCAGGCTGTTGTGAATGACCCGACGCTGTGCTGCCCGCGGGATATGGAAATACAGCATGACGATGAGATCGAAACTGTCTGCTGGCGATTGGTAACGGGTAGCGTCATCACATATCCAGTCGACAGAGACGTTCTCACTGCGAGCGAGCTGTTCGCCTTTGCCGATGCCGACGTCAGAGAAGTCGATTGCTGCCACCCGCCAGCCCTGTTTTGCCAGCCAGACCGCGTTGCGGCCTTCGCCGGTCCCAACATCCAACGCCCTGCCGGCGGGCAAGTGCTTGACTTCAGCCACCAGGAACTGGTTTGGATCGACGCTCCAGATGAATTCTTTGCGAGCGTAACGTTGGTTCCACAGTTCGCTGTTCATGGCAGACATTGAGTCCAAATTGCGGGTGCTGCCGGTCATTGTCCCACAGGAAGATCGTATTTGGCAGGCGGGCCTTGAGAAACCCACGAACGGCCCTATATAAGTAAGAGAGATGGAACAAATGCCGGGTAAAACGATCTAAGCTATTGAAACAAACTGACTTTTCGGGAGACATGCATGAGTGCAGCGGCGGCCACAGCTAACCTACCGGTAGTCGGTAGCGGCAGTCTGCAGGCCTATATCGACACGGTTCATCAGATCCCGATTTTGGCGAAGGAGGAGGAGATCGATCTCTTCACGCGCCTGCAGGAAGATGACGATCTAGATGCTGCGCGCCAGATTATCATGGCCCACCTGCGCTATGTCGTCTTCGTGGCGCGAAGCTATAAGGGCTATGGATTGCCGCTGGAGGATCTGATCCAACAGGGCAATGTCGGCTTGATGAAATCCGTGCGGCGATTCGACCTACAGCACAAAGTCCGTTTGGTCTCATTTGCAGTCTATTGGATCAAGGCGGAGATTCATGAGTTCATCCTGAGGAACTGGCGACTGGTAAAAGTGGCTACCACCAAGGCCCAGCGCAAGCTGTTTTTCAACCTGCGTAAAGCCAAGCAACGTCTGGGCTGGTGTAGTCCGCAGGAGGTCAAACTGATCGCTCAAGATCTGGGCGTCAAACCGGAAGAGGTGGTGGAAATGGAATCACGCCTGGCCGGCGTGGATGAGAGCTTCGATCCCTCTGAGGAAGACGATGGTTTGGCTCCGGCAAATTATCTAGGCGGCGCACAGTCGGATAACCCGGCAATCATTCTGCAACACGGTGAGACCAAAGAGGTGCAGATTGCGGGGTTGCATGAGGCCCTCGAGCATCTGGATGAGAGAAGTCTGGATATCGTGCAGAGCCGCTGGCTCGGCGAGGACAGAGTCGGACTGAAGCAACTGGCGGAGAAGTACGGCGTTTCTCTGGAACGAATCCGTCAGATCGAAGCGAAAGCGCTGCAGAAGATGCAGGCTTTCATCGAAGCATGAGGCATCTCCACTAGAAGCCCCACGTCCATCTGCCGAAAAGCCTGCCGAAGTGGCAGGCTTTTCTGTTTTGTCATGCAGCGATGATCCGAATAGCTGCTGAGAGCGCTGCAGATCACGTCTTGACTGTCGACCCTCTTCTACTTGACTTCCTCTTGGCTGCTTGTTTCCTCGCTGCCGGCGGCTTCCTACCTGCTGGCTTCTTTCTTGCTCCCGTCTTGGTTGGGCTGGAAGCAACGTCTTCAGCAGCCTTCTTCTTGTAGGTATCGCTGCCCTTAAACGGGTCATCCCGCCATTTCAGTGCCTGGCGCAATCCACCCTCGCGCATCTGCTCCTGATAGTCATAGGAGAATTCCGTGAACTGGCCGGCTGCGTCCAGATCGGTGCTGCTGCGAACGGAGGAGTAGATTCCCATATTCTCATAGAATCGGTTCATATTGACCTTGAGGATGGCCAGGTGGTCGGCGGACATAATGGCGATGCGATCCGCCAGCGCAATGGTATGCTCATCCAGTTCATCCAGGGGCCAGGAGTAGTTGATCATCCCCATCTCCTCAGCTTCGGCGCCGGTGACGTTCTCACCCGTGTAGTAGAGTTCCTTCGCCTTGCGCATGCCGATCACGAGTGGCCAGATGACCCCGGTGCGGCTGGTACCCAAACCACGCAGACCCGGGTGTCCCAGCTGTGCATCGTCGGCAGCAACCACCAGGTCAGCCATCATTGCCATTTCACAGCCACCGGCGACCGCGTAGCCGTGCACCTGGGCAATGGTGATCTTGGCCATATTCCAGAAATACATGTGGATATCGGTGATCTGCTGCATGCCGGTGCGAATTCCCATCAGCAGGCGTCGACCCTTGTCGTCCACCGATCTGTGCCTTCGCACCACCGCATCGGCGCCACCGCGGCTGGGGGTCAGGTCGTAGCCGGCGCTGAAGGCACGGCCTTCACCTTTGACGATGATGGTCCTGATGCTGCTGTCAGCTTCCATCTCGTGGAGTGCATCCCAGAATTCATACAGCAGTTCCTGGGAGAGGGCATTCAGTTTTTCCGGTCGATTGAGGCTGATGCGGCCTACCCGCTCATCCGTCCCGACGCGATCGATATTCAGGGTTTGGTAATCAGACATGCTGGTCCTCGTGTTCAGTTCGTTAATAAAGGACTAACTTTACTATTTATGTTGCCCGGACGCCACCTCTGATCCACAACCGGATGTTGTCATTGACGCTGGCGATGGAATTGAGACACTATCCCGCTTCGATCAAACACTATTCAGCTTCGATCAAAGTGGAGGCAAACTCATGTCAGACGAATCCGTTATCACCAGCGACCAGCAGAGCTTTGACTGGCCCCAGTTAGTGGCTGACCTCATCCGCCTGCTGAGATTGCGAACCACGCCCATCGGCATGAAACTGTTTGAGAGTGTGGAGGAGATGGAGCAGATACCGAGGCTGCGCAGACCCACAGCGACCCATGCCACCGATCAGATCGTTGGGCAGGCCAGCCGCAATGGGTGGACCGTGGGCGTCACCATGGACGATCTGGTTGGCGCGCAGTGCGGCGCCGTGGTGGGGCTGCATCCTCGTGATGAAGAGTGGCTGTCCGGCAAGGGCATGAATGGTGTCTGGTATGGCACCCTTGAAGATTCCAGCGCCCATCAGCACGCGATGGATACGGTGGAGTACGGTCGCTACCAAGGGCTGGTCGTCAGTCCACTGGTTTCCGGTCGTCTCGATCCTCCCGATATCTGTCTGATCTATGCTACCCCCGCCCAGATGATTCTGTTCATCAACGGCTTGCAGTGGATCGGGTACAAAAAACTGGAGTGGGGTTGCGTGGGCGAGTCAGCCTGTGCCGACTCTTGGGGCCGGGCACTTGCGACGGGCGAGCCAAGTCTGTCCATACCCTGTTTTGCTGAACGACGCTATGGAGGGGTGATGGAGGATGAACTGTTGATGGCGCTGCCGCCCAAATACCTGCCTGGCGTAATCGATGGACTGGACCAGCTTTCCAGGAACGGCCTGCGCTATCCTATTCCTACGTATAGCGTCAACAACGATGTCAGGGCAGGAATGGGCGTGAGTTACGGGGAAAGGTAACCGGGGCGCATTCAGAAACTGTCTTTAATTGTGACCAGATATTGTACGGAATCCACCTCAGGATCATCGCGGCGATCCATTGGATAGGCGATATCCAGGTGCATCACTTTGCCCAATTCGGCCTTGCTGGATGACAGTCGCAGGCCGATTCCTACGTTCTTGAGGAGTTCGTTACCCGCACCGTTGTCGCGGCCGGGGAACCAGGCTTTACCCATATCGAAGAAGACCGCCCACCCTACCCGTGCTAGCTGCAGAATATGCAGATCGGTATACATCCTCTGCTCGAGGCTGAGGAGATAGCTGCGGTCGCCGGTCGCGTAGCGTTGCGGATATCCGCGTACGCCATTGTTGCCCCCCAGCTGCAGTTGTTTATCGGTGCTGATGTTCTTCACGTAGGAGGCGGACAGGGCAGCGAAGAAGCTGCGCCGCTTGGTCTGACTGTGAAAATAACGTAGTCCGTAGTGCAACTGCACTTCTTCCGCTTCGGAACGATCGTAGTTCCAGAAGCCCTGCCAACTCAGATTGTGCTGTAGCAGGGCGTTTCGCCGAACCTGCTTCATGTCGTGCAGCTGGCCATCCAGTATGAGTCTTCTCTCATCCGTGCTGGAGTAGCCGATCCGGCTAATCACTCTGCGACCCAGGTGCAGATCTTCTGTGCGCTGAATCTGGTCCAGATTGACGCTCTCTGAGTAGCTGTCCTCGACGCTTTCATAGCGCAGAAATGGGTAGGAGAGCCTGCGGTCCCGTGGGAATACCGCCGGTGACGGTAATTCCTCCTCTGCCGGCGAGAATTCGTGGTCTTCAAACTGGTAGCCAAGACTGAAGCGTCGCGCCACGCCGTCGATCAGACCTTTGGAGAATCCGTAGAAGACGCGGTAGAAAGTAGTCTTGTGGTGGACTTCACTGACTTTATCGGCACTGAAGTACTGCGTATCAACTCGTTCGCTCTGCTCGGGGATAATGCCCCAGCTTCTCCTCGCATCAAGCGCGTAAAACGGTAGAGACAGCCAACCCAGTTTGGTAGATCCGTCGTCACTGTCGACGAACTGTACACGTGTGCCCACCCGGCTGCCAAACAGATTCGGATCCTTGAATCGGAACTGAGTGGCATCTCGATCCACGTCCTTTTTACGGGTTACGGCAAGTTCCTTACCAAATCCAAGCAGGTTGGTGTCTCGCAGGCTGAAGCGGTAGGTACTTTTTCCACCGGTTCTCTTGAACGTGGCTTCCGGAGTCAGGGACCAGGCGTCTCGGCTGATCACCTCCAGATCGACCCGATCGTCGCAACGGCTGATGGGCCTTATGGTCGCGTCTACCAGGTATTTCTCAGAGCGAAGGATACGAGCAGATTCCTCGACTAACCTCTCATCGTATGGGTCATCGACTTCGAATAACAGCAGCTGTTGCAGTGTGCGCTGTTTGGTCAACACGTGGAACCGGTTGACCCAGCGATAGACCCGACGATTCTCCTTAGGATCCGATTCGTCAAAGACGGGAAGCATGGCGTAGTGAATCCGGCCCACTCTACTGCCTTGGGGTATACGATATTCCGATTTTGGCGCAAGGAAGTCGAAACCAGTTGCAGCATTTGTATAAGAGGGGTGGCATGGAAGTTCAGCGGCCGGATTGGCGGATTGGTTATCATCAGCCGCCAGGCAACTGCTAGCGAGGGCGACTATGCCGAGCAGGGAGGGTGCGAGGTTGTTTGGCAACACAGAAAATCTTTACTCTTGAGGTATTGGTTCGCCGCCATCCGGCAATGCGCCAGTGACCGCCTATTAGAACACAGTGGATCGGAATTCGTTAACAGTTCGTGGCACTGACTCACCGCGGGAAGAAAACCCACTCATAGCCAAATAACGGGCAAAATACATCATATATTTCCCATATCATCACATTTTGTGTAGATCTCTGCTAATCCTAGCCAGTATACACTCCATATGGGAAATATGAGCAAGAATATGCAACGAATGCTCACTGGGGTGGTACTTCAGAGTCGTTGGATAGGCGAGATAGAGACTCCTTCTCCCCATACTTCCTCAGATCGTCCAGATATCGTTGTAGGGAGGTAGTGTCGGTCTGCCCCGGCTGTGTGACCTCCTGCAGGAGTGCGGACAGGTGTTCGATTTCCGCCGCCTGCTCATCCAGAAGCGTCCCTTCCAGTCCCAGCGACTGGTTGGCAGCGTCTTCAATGCTGAGACCGATTGCGGTGGTCATCAGGCTGCTGCCCTGCTGCATGATCCTGCCCAGGCTTTGACAGCCCGACTGCCACGGGCTGTTGTCCAACTCCGTGGAAGTCGTACACATTGCCAGCAGATCGCGGTAAAAAAGGAATGAGCTGGGTGCCACTTCAAAGGCGGAAAAGTAAGCCTGTTGCAGACTGGCGGCATAGCCTGCTTCCTGAAACGCCTGCAGCAGGATCAGGATGACTTCCGGCCAGTAGTCAGTGAACAGAACGGCTTCACCGGTCCGATCGAGGAGATCGGGGATTTCGTGGTAATTGCCGGATCGGTACGACTGGGTGGCCCGCATCGCCCACGTGATGGCGTTGTTGCCGCTGACTTCAGTGAATGCCTGCAGATACTGATTCTGCTGGCAGAACTTCTCGTTCCTGCCGTCGGATAGGCAATAGTTGCTTAGCACGAACAGCAAGATGGGATCCCTTGCCTCTAACGACAGCGCGAGGGTGTAGAACGCTTCCGGTCGATAGCTGTCGTAAAGCACGTCATCGGGCGCCAGCAGATGCTGACTGATCAAGGCGCCGGCAAGCAGGGCATCCACGTTGGAGCTGGCATAAAGCGTCGCCAGCAGCGTATCGAGAGGCACCTCACGCTGCTCGGCAGGGACGTTCGCGTGGCTTGCAGCGGATGTTGCTGTGCCTGATTCGTCTCGCAGAGGGGGGGCATTGCTGATCTCGGATGTGCCTGACGCTTGCGGCGGCGCATCTTCGCCCAGAAAGAACACCATGGCCATCGCTGCGGATAGGATGACCACCGCCAGCGCTACCGAGAGATTTTTCATTGCCAACCTGGGAGCCGTCCGTCTTGTCCGAGAGGATCTGCCGCCTCGGATCGATTGTGGCCCCCGTGGTGTTTTCCCTAGTGGCTGGAAGCCGGCTCGGCCTGCTTCCTCTCCGCCAAAGCCCTGTCCTCTTCCGTCTGGTAACGAGGAGTAGTGTCCCTCGGCGAACGCAGGTCGGTTCCGGAAGTGTCTCGGTCGCGCTCCTCGATCATAGCCCAGCCCTCGGGCCACTCGAACTCCATGCTGTTGATGGCGGTGTGCTGCATCTCATCGAATCCGCGTAGAGCGGTCGCTAAGACCTCTCGTTGGTTTTGCACATCGAACGGCTTACCGGCGGTAAATCCCAGGGGATAGTTGAGGAATTGTACCCTCGGCGCTGCGCCGGAGCGCAATATGTCGAGCGCACTGCCGAGGATGAGCGTCGCAGTACCCTCCTGCTCGAATGCCCTGGCGATCAGACTCACGGTCTGATGGCACACGGGTCAAAGCGGCACCAACAGTAGAACATCGATCTCTTCCGCCGCCATGGCCGTTCTGAGGTTGGGCATCAGTTCTTCCTTCACCCGGCGCTGTGAGTAGATGCCCCCCATGCAGGAGTAGTAGTTGTCGGCTAGGCCGCCGATCATCCCCTCCTGCTTTAGCTGATCCAAAGCCTGCAGTGGAAAAACCGTGCGTGGATCTTTACGGGCATCCACCAGATAGTTTTCGGTCACATGAGAAAAACGCAGATCGTCGAGTGCCGTGTCAGCCGGAATCTTTCGCACAGAGGTATCGTCTTTGTAGTAATAGGCTACCTGCCCGGCGATGTAGGTGCCTGCGGTGGAGAGCATACCCAGACGAGACTGGTCGAGTGGTTTGGCGAGCTTCGTCCATGGGGGAGGGGAGTCTGCCTTAAACCACTGATAGGGAGGATAGCCGAGACTGTCATACAGGTCTTGGGTCTGTTTGATATAGCGCACAGGGGAAGTCATAGCATTCTGCCGAGGCGTTTTCGAACCGGCCTTCATCTTGGCACTTATCCCCGGCTATTCCAAGCTGTATCACGGCCGGCAGTCGCCGCCCTGCAGCGGCAATCTTGCCAAACTGGTTGCAATGAAATATCGTAGCGGGCTGCGCCGGCAGTCCACCAGACTGCCGGATAATCATTGGTTAGTTGTGTCTTGGCGCGTTTGCCAAACGCAACCTTAGAGGTGACGTATGGAAGTACATGGCGGTAAATTGGCAGCACAAGCGCTCAAAGAGGCCGGCGTGGAGTGTATCTTCACGCTCAGCGGTGGCCACATAATGGCTATTTACGATGGCTGCCTGGATGAGGGAATCAAGGTCATCGATGTACGCCATGAACAAGCTGCCGTGCACGCTGCGGATGCCTGGAGTCGCCTCAATCCGGGTAAGATCGGGTGTGCTGTGCTCACCGCCGGTCCGGGTGTTACTGACGGCACGACCGGAGTCGCCAACGCGTGGCGCGCTAACAGCCCAATCTTGGTGATCGGCGGACAGGGACCGTTCAATAACCTAAGGCGTGGATCACTGCAGGAGATGGACCATGTGGCGGTCATGAAGCCGATCACCAAATGGGCGGATACCTGCTACGATACGCGGCGCATTCCGGACTATATCGAAATGGGTATTCGGCACGCTGTGTCCGGTAACCCTGGCCCGGCGTTCCTGGAAATACCCATGGATGTGCTGGCCGGATCGGTCGACAAGGATAAGGTACGCTTTCCAACCATGCGTCCAAAGGCTCCGGTACTGATGCCGGATAGAGAGGATGTGACACGGGCACTGGATCTGCTCAAAGCAGCCAAGAAGCCGGTGATGATGGCGGGCACCAGCGTAAAGTGGTCCAACGCGTCGGCCACCATTCAGAAGTTCATCGAAAAGACCCACATTCCCACCTTCGTTAACGGCATGGGCAGAGGCACCGTCAAACCGGGTACGCCCGAGCTCTTGAACCGGGTACGCCGGGAATCGCTGCAGCAATGTGATCTGTTCATATGTGCCGGTGTGCTGCTCGACTTTCGTTTGGGTTACGGGCGTACCATAGCGGCCGATGCCAAGGTTATTCAGCTCGATATCGAGAACGAGCTGATCGGCACCAATCGGTCCGCCGATGCTTCCGTGGTCGGCAATCTGAATGCCAGCTTCGACATGATGATGCAGTTGATGGACGACGCCGGCGACAGCATGGATCACTCCGACTGGCGCGATCAGCTCATCGAACGGGAAGGGCAACTGGAAGATGAATTCGCCGCGCGACTCGACTCGGATGAGGTGCCGATCGATCCGCTGCGGCTTTGCCGTGAGATTCGCGATTATGTAGCAGACAAGGATATGATCCTGATCGGCGACGGCGGGGATATCGTTGCCCAGGCTGCTAAAGTACTGCCCGTGCCCGCTGAAAACGGCTGGATGGATCCGGGCCCGCTGGGAACCCTGGGCGTCGGCATGCCGTTTGCTCTGGCCGCCCAGCTTGCCAAACCGGACAAGCGTGTGCTGATCATCTACGGCGACGGTTCGTTTGGGCTGAACGGCTTCGAGTACGATACGGCGGTACGCTTCGAGCTGCCTATCGTCGGCATCGTGGGCGTGGATGGCCTTTGGGGTCAGATGGCGCGCCCACAGGCGATGACGTATGGGGCCAACAGGATCATCGCCACCAAGCTCAATTTCACCCGTTACGACAAGATCGTGGAAGCGATCGGTGGCCATGGCGAGTTCTGCGAGCGACCGGAAGAGATCGGTCCGGCGCTGGAGCGGGCCTTCGCATCGGGCAAGCCTGCACTGGTCAACGTGGTGATGCGCCAGGACATCGGCTCGGGAATGAAGGGCAGCACCTACGTCTGACGATCTACGGAGCTGACGACCTTGTCAAGGCGGGAACGCCCGCTCAGGGCCGTCTGTTCACACGGCGAACTCCGCGATTTGGCGCACTTCGTTGCTGCCAATCATAAAGCGACCCCTCTTCGCCCACTCGATGGCGACGTCCATTGAGTCTCCTTCGATGATGTAGTAGCCGCCCGGTTGCTCCGACGAAGGGCGATACGGTCCGTCGCTTACGTCGACCTTGCGGTCGTTGTGCATGCGTATCGTCTTGCCCTCTGCCGCCGGATGAAAGAAAACAAGCTCTGCATTCTTCTCCGTCTTGAGGGCCGTCATAAACTCCTTCAACCAGGTGCTGTGACGCTCCCGTTCCTTGGGGGATAGTCGATCCCACTCTCCCTCGATGTGATTGAACGTAATCAAGAATCGCATCTGAATTTCCAACTGAGTTCCGGGTGACTACATTGAGTCATGGCTCACACCATCCAGGTTCAATTTATGTTTGGTTTAACGGGTCGATCAAAGGTCGTGGTAGTCGATGGGCTGGCGGATATCAAGCGGACTTCCGGCGTGCGGCAGGGGATATTTCAAACCGCTGGCACAGTTGAACAGCATCGCCCGCTCGGAGCGGGAAATCCGCCCGCTCACAATCTCCTTTTTCAAGGCGGCGAGGGTAGCCGCACCCTCGGGGCAGAGCAGAATACCCTCTGCGACAGCGCACTCCCGTTGGGCGAGCAGAATGTCATCGTCTTCAACAGAGGTGGCAAATCCGTCACTCTCTCTGATCGCACGCAGAATCAGGAAGTCTCCGATGGCAGCCGGTACCCGGATGCCCGCTGCTACCGTATGGGCATCGGGCCAGAATTCGGCATGCTCGCTGCCTGCCTCGAATGCCTTCACGATCGGTGCGCATCCGGTGGATTGCACTGCTACCATGCGCGGTCGCCGCGCGCCTATCCAACCGATAGCGGCAAGCTCCTGAAATGCCTTCCACATACCTATCAGCCCCGTTCCCCCGCCGGTGGGGTAAAGGATGACGTCGGGCACGTCCCAGTCACACTGTTCTGCAAGCTCCAGTCCCATAGTTTTCTTGCCCTCGATGCGGTAGGGCTCCTTCAGGGTTGAGGTATCGAACCACTGCATCGTGTCAATGCCGTCGCTAACGATTCGACCACAGTCATTGATGAGACCGTTGATAAGATAGGTGTGTGCTCCTTGAAAGGCGATCTCTCCGATGTTCACCTCAGGAGTATCGTCGGGGCAGAATACGAAGGACTCGATGCCGGCCGCCGAACAGTAGGCGGCGAGAGCCGCCCCGGCGTTTCCGTTGGTGGGCATGGCCATTTTCGTTATGCCCAGTTCCCTCGCCATGGAGACTGCTACCGCTACTCCTCTCGCCTTGAAGGATCCGGTTGGCAGCCGGCCTTCGTCCTTGATCATAATCTCACCGCAGCCAAGGGCTTTCTGAGTAGCGGGCGCCGCCAGCAACGGCGTCATCACTTCACCGAGTCGAGTGATATTGTCAGTGTGGCGAATAGGCAGAAACTCCCGATAGCGCCACAGTTCCGCTGCCCGCGTTGCCAGCCGCTCCTTTGTCAGCGCGTTACCGATGCCGCCGAGATCGTAGCGGACGAGCAGGGGTTTGCCGGTGTCCGACAGGTTGTGGCGCTGATCCGCCGGATAGTGCTTGCCGGTCTCGCTACACTCGAGATGCGTGACGAAGGTTTCTATTTCGCTCATATGCAACTTCCTTTACGACCGGCTGCAGAAGTGCTCTGATACTGCTGCAGACTTGCGCTCTTATGGGAATACGCCGGCTTTTATTATAAGCTGGCGATTCCAACTTTACCGCAGCACTCATTCAACGCACCGGCAGGTAGTTCAATATACAAGATGCGCATCGACACCAAACCCCTGCAGAAATATCCCCTGTTTATACGCCCATTCTTCTGGAAGCAACGGCTGAAGTATGGCCAGGTACTGATCCCCGGCATGCTGTGGGGAAGGGTCCCGAAGCTGTTTGCTGCTGTGGCGATTCTCTACGGCGTCCTGGATCGGCGCAAGTCGCCTCTCGACCCCGTGCTGCGTTCGCTTGTTACGGTTCGCGTCTCGCAGATCAACTGGTGTGAGTTTTGCATTGACATAAACTCCGCATCTCTCGCTGAACGTTCAGGGTCAATGGATAAAGTGTCCGCCCTCGAGACGTGGCGAGGCAGCGAGCTTTACAGCGAGAAAGAGAGGCTGGCACTTGAGTATACCGAAGCAGTGACCTATTCGGACCAGCAGGTGAGCGATGAGCTGATGCTGAGGCTGAAGACCGCCTTCGATGAAGAGAGCATCGTTGAACTGACTGGACTGATTGCCTTCCAGAATCTCTCCAGCAAGTTCAACAGTGCGCTCGATGTGCCTGCGCAGGGATTCTGCCAGATCCCATCGGCTCCCTAACGATAGTAATTAGTGGTGATGTCAAGCCAGCGACCGGAAGTTATCAGGAGTCTGAAGAATCCCCTCATCAAGCAGGTGGTAAAACTGCGAGACCGGCGCTGGCGCGATCGCCTGGCACGATTTCCGATCGAAGGATACCGGGAAGTTCTGCAGGCCCTCAATTCTTCCGTGCGCATCGAATCGCTGTTGATATGCCCGGGGTACTTTTTGGGGGAGAACGAGAACGCGCTGATTGAACTTGCAGTGGAGCGCGCCGCCGAAATACAGGAGATCGGCAAGGACGCCTTTCTGAAGATATCCTATCGTGATCGACCGGACGGGTTGCTGGCCATCGCCGCACCGATGAACTGGCAGCTCAGCGACATCAAGCTAGGCAGACAGCCCCTTGTTGTCGTCATCGAAGCGATCGAGAAGCCGGGCAATCTCGGAACGATCCTGCGCTCCGCAGACGCGGTCGGCGCAGACGCCGTGATCGTGTGTGACCCGGTTACGGACATTTACAATCCCAATGTCGTCAGGGCGAGTATCGGCACCCTCTTTACAAGACCCGTGGTTCAGACTGCAGGGGCTGCCTGCATCGAGTGGTTGCGTGACAACGGTATCACCATCGTAGCCACGTCTCCTGACGCATCGGCCAACCACACGGACTCGAAACTCGCCGGTAGCATCGCCATCGTGATGGGTTCCGAGCAGTATGGATTGAGCGATCCGTGGTTACGAGAAGCCGATGAGAAGGTCGCCATACCCATGCGCGGTCGTGCCGACTCCCTCAATGTCGCCATGGCAACCACGCTGGTCCTGTATGAAGTGCTGAGGCAACGGGAAAAGGACGCTTAGGCAACGGTAACACGACGCTTAGGCAACGGTAAAAGGACGCTTAGGTAACGGTAACAGGACGGTGACTGAAGCGCAGCGGCTGGGCCCGGCCTCTGAGTCCTGTCCAATGTAGAAGTGAGCCTGAAGGAGTGGCTCGGTGGG
>CEPV01045295.1_pt1 | contig 14047 bp, 12 predicted proteins | sample 530451 | NCBI WGS metagenome assembly CEPV01 (sample SAMEA2620097, study PRJEB7988) | marine metagenome | isolation source: saline water (ENVO:00002010), including | reverse complement strand
TATTTGGCCGAAGAGGGCGATTATGAGGGCGCTTGGCAGGTGCTGATGCAGGACAACCCGATGCCCGGGATCATGGGCCGGGTTTGCTACCACCCCTGCGAAGACGCGTGTAACCGGGGCAAATTGGATGAGGCGGTCGGCATCCACGCCATCGAGCGTTTCCTCGGCCGCACCGCCTGGGAAAACGGCTGGAAGCCGATTATAGACGCCGAACCCAGCGGCAAGAAGGTTCTCGTCGTCGGCGCCGGGCCGAGCGGCCTTTCGGCGGCCTATCACCTGACCCGGCTTGGCCACACCCTTACCATCCGCGAGGCCGGACCGATGGCCGGTGGCATGATGCGTTTCGGCATCCCCAAGTACCGGCTGCCGCGTGACGTGCTCGATTACGAGATCCAGCGCATCCTCGACTTGGGCGTGACGCTAGAACTCGACACCAAGGTCGAGGATATCGAAGAGGCCTTCGAGAAGGAAAAGTTCGATGCCGTGTTCGTTGCCGTCGGCGCGCACCTGGCCAGGCGTATCGACATTCCGGCCTACGCGGCGGGCCGGATCCTGGATGCGGTCAGTGTGCTCAAGGACATGGAGACCGGCGCCGAACCGCCGCAACTCGGCCGCCGGGTGATTGTCTACGGCGGTGGCAACACGGCCATGGACGTGGCGCGCACGGCCAAGCGCCTCGGCGTCGACGAGGCGATGATCGTCTACCGGCGCTCCAGGAAGGAAATGCCGGCCCACGACTTCGAAGCCACCGAAGCGGAAGACGAGGGCGTCCTCATTCACTGGCTCAGGACCATCAAGGCGATCGAGGAGACAATGTTTACCGTCGAAAAGATGGAGATCGACGCCCACGGCCGCCCGCAGCCGACCGGTGAGTTCGATACCCTCGAGGCGGATACGCTGATCCTGGCCCTCGGCCAGGATGTGGACACCCGCTTCCTGGAGGCCGTGTCCGGGGTGAAGATTGCCGACGACGGGGTGGTCGAGGTCGATGAAACCATGATGACGGGCCATCCCGGTCTGTTCGCCGGCGGCGACATGGTGCCGGCCGAACGCACCGTCACGGTGGCCGTCGGCCACGGCAAGAAGGCGGCGCGCCATATCGACGCCTATTTGCGCGGCGAGCGCTACGCCCCGCCGCCGAAGCATGCGCTGGCGGAATTCGAAAGGATAAACACCTGGTATTACACCGATGCCGATAAGACCGCCCAGCCGACCCTCGACTTTATCCGGCGGCAGACTAGTTTCGATGAAATTCATGGCGGCCTCGACGAGACCAACGCGCTTTTCGAGGCCCGGCGGTGCCTGTCGTGCGGCAATTGCTTCGAATGCGACAACTGTTACGGGGTTTGCCCCGACAATGCGGTCATCAAACTGGGGGCGGGGAACCGCTTCGAGTTCAATTACGACTTCTGCAAGGGATGCGGACTATGCGCCGCCGAATGCCCGTGCGGGGCCATTGAAATGGTGCACGAGACCATTTGAGCGCGACACCTCGAATAGGAGTAAAGAGCCATGAAGGTTCAGTTCCTGCTCTTCCCTGATGAAGGTGAAGAGCCCGATCATACCCTAATGTTCGAATTGCCCGGCGTTCCACAAGTCGGCGACTGCGTGACGATTTCGCATCCCGGTCAGGAAGGGTGCACGAATTTCATCGTCCGCCGTACCCATTGGGACCTCGATCACCCCGGTTTAGGGCCCTCTCACCGTGCCGGCGAGTCCGTCGTCGGGACCGCAAGTGCCGTGACGGTCGAATGTGAATTCGCCGTCGGGCCGTATTCGTCGGAAGAACACAAGAGAACCGCCCCCTGCGCCCCGAGACCGGGAGCCGGGTAACGCCCCTTTCGCCGCCGATCAAGTTTTTCGTCGAACCCATTCTCAAGTGATCGGACCTTGAGAGGGCATTCCCGTGGCTCCTCGCCTGCAATGCGGACTTGACACAAGTTAAAGCCTTGCCGACGGCCCTAAAATATCATTAACTTTCAATATGTTGACAGAACCGGACCTTATCTAAATGGGCAGCAAGCAGAAAACCCGGAGAGGCTTGCACAAAATCTCCAAGCCGGCGCTCGCGGTAAACGAAGAGTCCGTCTTTGAGATCGTGAGGCGAGAGGATTTCTCGGACGTCACTTTCTTGCTCGAATTCCGTCACCCGATGATGGCCAAGGCGGCCAAGCCGGGCCAGTTCGTCATCGTCATTCCAGAGGAACACGGGGAGCGCATCCCGTTGACGATCGCCGATTTCGACCGCGAAAAGGGAACGGTGACGCTGGTCGTGCAGGCGGTCGGCAAGACGACAAAGCAGATGCAGCGGAACTGCTACACCGGGACCGAGCTCTTCAGCGTCGTCGGCCCTATGGGCAAGCCGAGCCACATCGATGATATCGGAAAGGCGGTCTGCGTCGGTGGCGGATTGGGCGTGGCGCCGGTCTTCCCCCAGGCACGTGCCTTCAAGGAGCGCGGCGCCTATGTGATCGGCGTCATCGGGTTCCGAAATAAGGAATTGGTCTTTTGGGAAGACAAATTCAGGAAATACTGCGACGAATTCATTATTTGCAGCGATGACGGCTCTGTTGGCGTCAAGGGGCTGGTTACCGATGGCATCAAGTTGGCCATGGAAAAGCACGCCGATATCGACGAGGTTGTCGCCATCGGTCCGCCGATCATGATGAAGGCGTGCGCGGAAACGACGCGTCCTTCCGGCATCAAAACCACCGTCAGCCTGAACCCGATCATGGTCGACGGCACCGGCATGTGCGGCGGCTGCCGGGTCAAGATCGGCGGGAGCATCAGGTTCGCCTGCGTCGACGGACCCGACTTCGACGGCCACCAAGTCGACTTCGACGATCTCATGAACCGACTGAAACGATTCGTGGGAGAAGAAAAGAGGGCTATGGAGCGGTGGTCCGAGGCGTGTCGCCTCAAGGACGAAAGCTTGCCGTCGATCGGATCGAGGTCGTGATGGAGAAAAAGAAGAAGAAGACCATACGCACCATTCCCCAGGAGCGAACGCCGATCCCGCTGCAGAATCCCGAGGCGCGGGTGAAGAACTTCGCCGAGGTCGCGCTCGGCTACGGGCTGGAGGACGCGCTCAACGAGTGCGAACGCTGCCTCATGTGCCCCGAGGCCGCCTGCATTCCCGGCTGTCCCGTCGGCATCGACATCCCGGGCTTCATCGCCAGGATCATCGAGAAGGATTACCGGGGCGCGTACGATGTTCTTACCGATTCCAACCTGTTGCCGGCCATCTGCGGCCGTGTCTGTCCTCAGGAGGACCAGTGCGAGGGCGTCTGCCCCGTCGGCGACACGCTGGAGCCGGTGGCCATCGGCAGGCTCGAGCGATGGCTCGGCGACCTGGCGATCAAGGAAGGTTGGAGCAACGTCCCCTATATCGAGCCCAACGGCTTTCGGATCGGTGTCGTCGGGTCGGGGCCCGCCGGAATCGCCTGCGCGGCGGACATGGCCAAGGCGGGATGCGACGTCACCGTCTACGAGGCCTTCCACAAGCCGGGCGGCGTGCTCAGGTACGGCATCCCCGAATTTCGCCTCCCCAACGAGGTCATCGATGCCGAGGTCGATGCCCTGACCAGGCTGGGCGTCAAAATAAAATGCAATACACTGGTCGGGCGCCTATTCACTCTTGAACAGATGCTCGATGAGATGGGCTTCGACGCGGTCTTCGTCGGCAGCGGCGCCGGTTACCCGAGCTTCATGGGCATACCCGGTGAATCGCTCAACGGGGTGCTTTCGGCGAATGAGCTCCTGACCCGCTGCAATCTCATGCACGCCGGCGAATTCCCCGACTACGACACCCCCTTGCATCTGGGCCAAAGGGTCGCCGTGATCGGTGCCGGCAACACGGCCATGGATGCCATGCGGGTGTGCCTGCGGTTGGGGGCCGAGAACGTCCACTGCGTCTACCGGCGCACCAAGACCGAAAGCCCGGCCCGGGCCGAGGAGATCGACCACGCCGAGGAGGAGGGAATCGAGTTCCACTGGCTGACGGCGCCGGTCGAAATTTTTGGCGACGACGACAACAACGTCCGCGGCATGCGCTGCATCCGCATGGAGCTGGGCGAACCCGATGACTCGGGCCGGCGGCGCCCGGTCCCCATCGATGGCAGCGAGTATGAGTTCGAGGCCGATATGGTCATCTACGCCATCGGCACCAACGCCAACCCGATTATCGGCCAGACCTCGAAGCTGAAGCTCAACGAAAGGGGCTACATCGAGACCGACGACACGCTCGCCACCTCCATGGCCGGAGTCTACGCCGGCGGCGACATCGTCACCGGCGGCACCACCGTGATCCTGGCGATGGGCGCCGGCCGCAAGGCAGCGCGGAGAATGAAGGCCTACCTCGGCATCCGCGACACAGACGCCGTCTATCTCCCCAAACAAGAGGGTGGCGTGGACACGCTTTTTGGAATTGACGCCCAGGAGAAGAATTTCTCCCGCGTCCGTGTCGCATAGACCATAAGGACCACACCCCGGAATGAGCACACAGGCCCTTAAAAAAGAACCCCGCCAAAAGCCGGTACGCCGTTCGTCAACCAAGAAGGCGAAGAAGGGTTCGGTGTCGGACGCGAAGCGACGGGGCCGGCCCTCATCGGGCGCCAAACCGACCGTCACGCTGAACGAGCACATCATCGAGATCATCAGCGACTCCGGCGAGGGGGCGCAACGATGTGGCCAGGCGTTCGGGTCCATCGCGGCCAGGATGGGAAACGGCATTTGGACCGCCGAGATCATACCCGCCGAAATTCAGCCGCCGGCGCGAAGCATCGCCGGCGCCAGCGGCAACCGCATTCGCCTGGCATCCCATCGCGTGACCAATTGGGGCGATGAGGCTAACCTCATCGTCGCCTTCAACGAGCAGGTTCTGTTGAGCCGCTTCTGGGCCGACGAACTCGCGCCCGGTTGCATCATCCTCCTGGAGGGCGAATGGAGAACCAATGACGACCCGGAGATCGCCGCCTCGTATGCGGAAACCGTCGATAAGCTTGTGGCGGACGGGTACAAGGTTCACGAAATCCCAATGGAACAGGAGTGCCTGAAATACGTCGCCGACCCCTGGCGCGGCAAGAACATGTTCGTTCTGGGCATTCTCTGCAGCCTCTACAGCCTCGATCTGCAAATAGCCCGGGACCAGGTCGCTTTCGTCTTCAAGAAGAAAAGCGCGGGCGTCATCAAGGACAACGTCACGCTCCTGGAGGCGGGGCACGAATGGGCGGAGGCGAACCTTGAGTTTAAGTTCAGGATTCCCCCCTCCAAACTGCGCCAACCCCAAATCGTCGTCAACGGCAATATCGCCCTCGGCCTCGGCGTGATGGCGTCGGGCATGGAGGTCTGCGCCATGTATCCGATCACCCCGGCGACGTCGGCATCGCACTACCTGAGCGACGTCTTCAATTCCGTTGGAGGCATGGTGCATCAGGCGGAGGACGAGATCGCCGCCTGCGCCTTCGCCATCGGGGCGTCCTATGCGGGCAAGTGCGCAGTGACAATCACGTCCGGTCCCGGGTTCGCCCTGAAACAAGAAACCATCGGCCTCGCGGTGATGGGGGAAATCCCGTTGGTGGTGGTGAACGTCCAGCGTGGCGGTCCAAGCACCGGCCTGCCCACGAAAGTGGAGCAAGGGGATCTACTGTTCGCCTGCTTCGGTGGTCACGGGGACAACCCGAAGGTCGTCATGGCGGCGTCGGATATCGAGGATTGCTTCTACTCGATGATCACGGCGCGCAAGATCGCCGAAACCTTCAACACGGTTGTCGTCGTGCTCTCGGATGCCAGTCTCGCTTCGTCCCAACAACCTTTCCCACGGCCGCATGTCGCCGAGGAGTGGTTGGCGCCCCCGGTTGACCAGAGCGCGGTCCCCAAGGGCGCAAAACCCTATGATTGGGATGCCCGGACCGGCCTCGCCCGCCGGTTCATCCCCGGGCAACCGAACGGCATGCACTGCCTGACCGGGCTAGCCCATGACCGGATGAGCCGCGTTGCTTACGACTCCGACAGCAATGAGGAAGGAATCAGGAATCGCAGCCTCAAGCTGGTGGCCCTGCAAAAGTCACTAAAGACGCCGCCGGTATTCGGTGACGACGAAGGCGACTTGTTGGTCGTCGGCTGGGGCGGCACCAAGGGGGCCATTGAGGAAGCCGTCGGACGCCTGCGCGCCGATGGTCAAAAGGTGTCCTCCCTGCATCTCCGGTTCCTTCAGCCCATGGCGCCGGGAATCGGCGACGTCCTGAAGCGGTTCGTGCAGGTCCTGACGGTGGAAGGCAGCTGGTCCGACAGCGTCGATCGCGAGATCATTGACGAGGACAATCGCCGTTATTCGGAACTGGCGTTGCTCTTGCGGGCGCGGTATCTCGTCGATGTCGACTGCTGGTCCGAGGTCAAGGGAGAGCCGATCAAACCGGGAAACATCGTCCGCGCTATCCGCGACAGACTGCAATCGAAAGGATGAGGACAATGACCGCTTCGACCACCCAATGCCTGTTGAAGTTGATCGACGAGGAATACACCCTCGATGACTACAAGGGCGGCGTGCCCCGCTGGTGCACCGGGTGCGGCGACAATGCCATCCTCGCTTCCATCCAGCGGCTGTGCCGCGACGAGCATCTTCCACCCGAAAAGACCGTGTTCGTGTCGGGGATCGGCTGCTCCAGCAGGCTCCCGCACTACATGCATACCTACGGGTTTCACGGCCTTCACGGCCGAGCCTTGCCGGTCGCCGAGGGGATCAAGTTGCGGCGGCCCGATCTCCACGTCTTCGTAATCACCGGCGACGGCGATTGCTGCTCCATCGGCACCGCGCACTGGATTCACGCCATCCGCTACAACATGAACATGACCGTCTTGATGCACGACAACGGGATCTACGGTCTGACCAAGAATCAGGCGTCTCCCACGTCGCCACAGGGCCTGAAGAGCAACACGACGCCCCGAGGCGCGCACCTGGAGCCCATTAACCCAGTGAGCGTCACCCTGGGTATCCGGAACGCTTCGTTCGTCGCTCAGGCGGTGGATTGGATTCCGGAGATGCTGCACGACATCATCGCCGAGGCGTTTCATCACAAGGGCTTCTCTTTCGTGCGGGTGCTTCAAAGGTGTCCTGAATATCTGGATCACCGGTTCGACGAATGGGTGCAGGATCCTGACCGGATGCTACTGCTCCATCACCAGGACGGCGTTAAGATCGGTTCGAATCTTTCGAGCATCTACCGCAATCAAGAGGAGCACGACCCCTCCAACAGAAACCGGGCCCGGGAGATCGCGTCGACCTACGACCCGATGCCCGTCGGCGTTCTTTATCGGAATCCCGATATGTCCTGTTACGAGGACCTCAGAAAACCCGACCGGTTGTATACCCCGGACGTGGTCAAGGCCGTCCTGGAAAAGGAATTTGACAAGTTCACGATCCACCCCGCGGGGTGAGGCGAAAGAGCACTTAGATTGATCCACAGAATGCGGACAGGGTCATGTGATGAATGAAACCCCTTCACATTTTTCCACTTTTCATCTGACCGGGAAAAGGCCCGGCAAGAATATGGCCGGCGTCAGACAACTGGGCCTTCGCCCGGCCCTGTTCAGCGCCTACCGGGATTTATCGACGCTGCGTTACGATTATCCTTTGGTGTTGGTCGACGATGATGGCGGCAGTTCTTTTGTGCGCTCGTTTTCGGATATCATCGACGGCGCCCTCAAGGAAATAGCTCCCCCGGGAATCAAGGGCGAGCGCGTCCGCAAGCATATACTTGGGCTCGAAGGGGAAATCCGTTCTCTCGCCTCCCGCGGCCGCCGGGGAACCCTTTTGCAGCTTTGGGACTTGGCGGAGACCAACCTGCTTTCCAGAACCGATGACGAGGGGCGGAAATCGCTCAGCGAAAGCCTGAGCCGCGCCCGCGGCATCCTCCGGTTCGACGGTGAAGTCATCGACTGTGACAAGGAAACGCCGGCCAAGGTCCTGACCCATGCCTGGACCGTGGTCCAGAAAGCCAAGGCGCGCAAATTCCTCGATCAGGTCAACGGGTTAACCCTGAAGCTTTCGGACATCCTGAAGACCGACTCCATGAAGTCCGGGGGGGGGCGGAGTGCCGAAGCCCTCAAACGCTCGGTCGGTTCCGCTTATGAGGCCGCTTTCGATTTCGAGGTGATGTCGGGACTCCTCGGAACGGCCATCGAAGACGGCGCGATGCCGGAAAAACGGCAGCGAAGAATCCGCTCCGCTTTGTCAGTTCTCGAATCGCAGCGGTTTTTTGCGCCGGCAAGACGACACGGGAAAAAGAGGCGGCGTAAAGACCCCCACATCTTCGTTTTCGACCGCTGTACGCGTGCGTTGGAGGCTTTCCAGGAACGGCTGCCCGAGATGATCGAGCTTATCAAAGCCATATCCATCGCCGAGTTGGAGATCGAGAACCGATACAGGGAGTCGGCCCACGACCCGTTCTTCCGCCGGTTTGATGAAAGATTTCTGGAGCCGGACGATTTGGCATTGTTCCCGTCATATCTGGTCTGCCTCGGGGACCGCCTCGATGACATAGCGGAAAAGGCGACGCTCATGAAGGTCCTTTCGTCGGGCCTGCCGATCAAGGTTCTGGTCCAGAACGACGACATTCTCGAGAAATTGTCGATTTCGTCTGGGCAATTCTCCTTTGGCATCAGGGGTACGCAGCTTGCAGCGACGGCGCTTGGCTTCAACAACGCCTTCGTCCTGCAATCGGGCGGCTGCGGTCTCTATCGGCTGAGAGAGTCGATCCTGAATGGACTGGCTGAGAACGGGCCGGCGCTGTTCAGCATATTTTCAGGCTTGGCGGGGAACGCCTTGGGTTCAGCCAAGAACGCGCCCGACGTGTCGCCGTATCTCAGGGCGGCGGCGGCGATGGAGTCGCGAGCTTTTCCGGCTTTCGTGTACGACCCTGCCCTGGGAAGCGATTGGGAATCGCGGTTCTCGGTCACCGGTAATCCCCAAGCAGAAGCCGATTGGCCGATCCATCGCTTTTGCTACGAAGACGAGGACCTTCAGAAGATATCGGAGGATATCGCCTTTACCTTCGTCGATTTCGTGGCCGCCGACGGCCGCTTCGCGGAAAGCCTTGCAACAGTTCCCAGGTCAAAGTGGCACGACGGCATGGTTCCGGTGAATGCGTTTCTGGACCTGGAAACCGGGGCCCAGGCGGAAAGAATCCCCTACATCCGGATGGTCGACGACAACAACGTTCTTCACAGGGTCATCGTTGAGGACAAGCTGGTCCAGGCGACGCGCCGGTGCCGTGAGATGTGGCGGAGCCTGCAGGAACTGGGCGGGATCAACAACTCCCACGCCACGAAACTCCTGGCAAAGGAGAAAGAAATTTGGGTTGAGGAGAAGGAGCGGGAACTGGCGGCATTGACGGTCCGTCCCCAACTGGAGACCGAAGAGCCGGCCCCACCGGTCCCGGCAGAAGCGAAGGCGAAGGAAGAGACGATGCCGGAAATCGCAGAGGCGCCGGAAATACCCGCGGGCGAGCCCTACATCGAAACGCCCCGTTGCACGACCTGCAACGAGTGTACCGACATCAACAACAAGATGTTCGTCTACGACGACAACGACCAGGCGTATATCGCCGACCCGGACGCGGGAACCTTTCGCCAGTTGGTAGAAGCGGCCGAGATCTGCCAGGTCGCCATCATCCATCCGGGCAAGCCGATAAACCCGGATGAGCCGAACCTCGACGAGTTGATGGCGCGGGCCGAATCCTTTAACTAGCCCCGGGGCGAAGGGGGCCCTATACGCCACAATGGTCCAAGATTATAACCATAAAAAAATTGTGGTATAATGCGCGTGTTTATGAAGGGGAGAGTCGATGGTTGCGCAATTGGCGATGCCCTATCCGCTGGAGAAAATGATCGGGTATTTAAATCTCGATATCGAGCGCAGTTTCGAGTCGATGCCGGAGATGATGGAAGATGCGATGGCGAAGTGCCGCATGTGCGAGATGTATTGCACCTGCGACGAGGACGTGGAGAGCCGTTATTTCGTCTGCCCGAACCGGAATCTTCTCGATCGGCTCGAACGCATCCAGGGCAAAATATAGAACGCTAGTTGAAACGAATTCGGTGACGTGGCGGCTAAACCATGAGCCGTTTGCGCGAAAATTCCCCTGTTTTCTGCGCGCCGCGGGCCGCTTCGACGGCGGCCAACATGTCCGGCGCGCCGTAGTTTTCGTGCAGATGGGCCGCCAGGTTTCGCACCACGGCTTTGAATTGTTCGTCCGGGATCACCGATACCTGAACGAAGGTCGACCGGCCGAAGTTTTCGGTGCCGAGCCAGCCGTTTTTAAACGCCAACTGTTCCTTGCCCGTCATCGCCGCCGGATCGGCGTCGGCGAAGGCGAAGGTTCCCGTCACCGCCCATTCCTCGGGTTCGGCGGCCAGCGGAAAGGCGTTGGCGTCGTGAATGTCGAGCCGGATGGTGCGCGGAAATTTCATAAGTCCCCGAACATCGAGCTATACCCGAAAACCGCCGGGGTGCCGCCCGTATGCAGGTAAAGAACGGTCTGCCCGGACTTGAAACGGCCCGAACGCACCAACCCGATCAGGCCGGCCATGGATTTGCCGGTATAGACCGGGTCCAGAATCAGCCCTTCTTCGCGGGCCGCCAGTGTCATCGCCTCCAGCATCTCGGGCGTCGATTGGCCGTAGCCGGGACCCAAGTAGTCGTCGGTAACGTGGATGTCGTCCTTGGAAACGGCGTCCGGGCAGCCGACCATCTCGGCGGCGACGGTGGCTTGGCGAAACACCCTTTCGAACTGCTGATCCTTGTTTCGCCTGACGCAAACGCCTGTAACCTCGATATCGCTGTTGCGGCTTTTCAATCCCACCAGAACGCCGGCATGGGTGGCGGCGCTGCCGGACGGCAGCACCACGGCATCGATGGCAAGGCCCCGTTCGGCGGCCTGATCGAGGAATTCTCCGGCTCCGACCACGTAGCCCAGCGCGCCCAGGGGCGGATAATCCGCCAACAGGTGAATGACATAAGGGTTGCCCCCTTCGGCACGGACCTGATCGGCGATATTGTCCAACGCCTTGTCGGCGGCGGTTTCGTCCTCGCCTTCGGGGAAGTAATGGATGGCCGCGCCCAACAGCCGGTCCAGCAGAACGTTGCCGGACGCTTCGTATTCGGGCGCCATCGTCGGCACCCGGTGTTCAAGCTGGATATGACAAGCCATACCAAGCTTGGCCGCGGCGGCGGCCGTCTGGCGCGCGAAGTTGGACTGGATGGCGCCGGTGATGATGACTGTGTCCGCCTTTTGCGCCACCGCTTCGCCGAAATAGAATTCCAACTGACGCGCCTTGTTGCCGCCCATGGCCAGGCCGGTACAGTCGTCGCGCTTGACCAGCAAATCGGGCCCGCCCAACAAACGGGTCAGATTGGGCATGGTCTCCAACGGGGTCGGCGTATGGGCCAGGGAAACGCGGGGGAAATCGGAAACGGACACTTTTGGGATTACCTTTTATTCGAAACTCTTGGCCTCATACATATATACCGCGACCGGCTTTGCGTCTTGGCCGAAAAGCGGTTAATCCTAACCCGTACACTGGGAGTCTTAATTAGTTATGCAACGCCGTATCCGGACCATCAACCGAAGGACTCCAGCCTTCGCGGCGGCGATTGTCCTGGCTGTGGCTGCCGTCACCCCGTGGCCCTCAGTGGCCGGGGAATCGACCGTCTAGGTCATGGAATCGGTGGTCAGCCTGTTACCAGTTTGGCCCGGCGCCGGACGCCCCTAAAAACCGGCCCCTGAACCCGGGTCCGCCAACGGCAAACGGCGCCATGGTTATTCTTTCGGCTTCAGGCCCGGAATGCCGAACACGCCTTTCTCGGCGATCACCTTTTTGATCCTGGGGTCGTTCTTGAACCACTGGCCGGCCTTCTTGCCGCCGTTGGCCTTCGACCAGTCCTTGCCGAACTGGTTGGCGCGGCTCCACTTGCCGTCAGGGGCGAGCTTTTTAAATTGCAGGGCGAACAAAGGCATCTTCGGATTGTTGATCAGCAATCCGTCGGCGACGATCCTCTTGTTGCAGAAACCTTTCAGGTCATCGGCGGCGCCGGCGAAAATATCGAAATTCTTTACCGCCAGGACCAGCGTGCCGTCGTCCCTAAGCAACCCCAACTGCCGCTTGCCGGAACCGCAATCGGCCGGGCAATCGCCCGTCAGTTCGCAAAGGATGTCAACGACCTTGGCTTCGAAGCGGGCCTTCTTTTCTCCGTCGATGCCCCATTCTTCCGCCGCCTGGGACGCACCGGGACCGATAAAAAGAACCGCCGTGAAAAGGATGGATAACGTACGTTTCATGGCTTACTTCCCGAACGGCTGAATGCCGTATTCCTCATGGGTCATGTTGACGATGCCCTTATCGTCGGCGACCTGGGTGACGATCAGGTATTTGACCCCGTCACGTTCATAGAGGTCGCCGTCGACGGTCACTTTGTGGGTTTGGATATTGATGATGCGGGGGTTGGCGACGTTGGTGCCGTCTCCTTCGACCTTCAACACCACATAGACGTTGCCGTCCTCGCCCAGGACGCTGACCGGGATTCCGCCGACGGCGCACCAGACGGCGCATTGATGATGCGCGGTGCCAAGCCCGTACATGATCTCGGTGACGTAGCACCAAGTGTCGACGATTTCTCCGGTCACCGTGACCCGTTTTCCCGTCGCCGCGGCATGGGCGCCCGGAACGGTGAAAAAGGCAACAGCCAGAACCGCCACTACGCTTAATATCTTTTTCATCCTGCTTCACTTTCAGTCGGTCAAAAAAATGACCGGTTCGAATTTTTTTCATAACAGACTGATAGGTAACACGAAAAATCCACCGGCGACCATTCACCGTATATCACTTATCGGTGATGTAAAATGGCTGGCCTTCTGCCCTCAATCCCACCGGACCAGCCGGGAAGTATACCCGCGCTGACCCTTCGCGCCTCATCATCACAACCCTGTGATTACGTTTGATTCGAGGCTTCAGGGGCGTTCTGACAGGATAAGCGCGTCCTAATAAACATAACCCGAAACCCAATTATCAAACGTTTGAGAACAGGAGACCATTCGTGAGGTCATTCAAAATAACGCTTCTGTCGACCACGGTTATTCCGGCTTTCATCGGGGCCGGAATCGTAGTCGGAGGCGCCTTGTCGCCGGCGTCGCCGGCGCACGCCGCAAACACCGGGACGGAGCAACCAACCCTTTTGCCGGTGGCCAAACCGAAGCCCCGGCTCATTCAGCTTGCCCAATGCAAGCCGTGCAACCCGTGCGCGGCAAAAAGAGCCTGCAATCCCTGTAATCCCTGTGGAGCCGGGGGGGGCGCGTTCTCCAAGAAGTGCGTAATACCGCGGCTGCAGGCAGCCGGGGCCAAGAGCCCCTGCAATCCATGCAATCCCTGCGCCGCCAAGAGCCCCTGCAACCCATGCAATCCTTGCGCCGCCAAGAGCTGCAATCCCTGTAATCCGTGCGCCGCCGGTCCGGCCGTCGAAATTTCCGCCGCCGAAGCCGAAGCCGCCTACATATGCCTGAAGTCTGAGATGAAGAAAGCCTATCGCAAGGCCGGCCTCCGGCAGGTCAGCGGCTATACGGGATGGCTCAGGGTCAACGCCACCGCCTATCAGTCGGCCACCCATGGCGGCCGGTACGTCAACAACTACGCCAACAGCCACGGCAATTACCGCTACAAGAAGTTCGAAAAGGCGGGGACCCTGCCTTTCGGCTCGGTCTTGGCCAAGGACAGCTTCGCCGTCCGCCCGTACGGCAAGCTAGGTATCGGTCCCCTGTTCATCATGGAAAAGATGAAAAAGGGCTTCAACAAAGAATCCGGGGATTGGCGGTATTCCATGGTCATGCCCAACGGCAAGGTCGCCGGCATGACCAAAGGCAAAGGCATGAACATGAAGTTCTGCGCCGAATGCCATGCCGGCGTGGCTCCCGAACAGGACCATATCTTTTTGGTGCCGGAGGATTACCGGAAAAAGTTTTGATCCAATGACTTCAAAGCAGACGGCCGCGAACGGCGG
>CEPV01091755.1_pt1 | contig 14075 bp, 15 predicted proteins | sample 530451 | NCBI WGS metagenome assembly CEPV01 (sample SAMEA2620097, study PRJEB7988) | marine metagenome | isolation source: saline water (ENVO:00002010), including | reverse complement strand
GGCGCTCGACGCGGAAAAATACCTTGCTGAACTGAACTGATCTCTGAGGACGACCCGGATCGTCAGCTAATGGTGCAGGAATGCGGCAAACGGTTAAGGGAGTCCGGTAGATGACACAGGTTCGATGGTTGGACCCCACCACGCTCTCCTTTCCACCGGTCGACTCCGCCTTGGCTGAACCTAACGGATTACTGGCTGTTGGTGGTGATCTGTCCCCCGAACGTCTGCAGCTGGCCTATAGATCAGGGATCTTCCCCTGGTATGAAGATGACCAGCCTATTCTCTGGTGGTCACCCGACCCCAGATCCGTGCTGTTTCCAGACAGGCTGAAGATTTCCCGGAGTTTGCGCAAAACGCTGCGCCGCAATCAGTTCAGCGTGACCTTCGATGCGGCATTCGGAGAAGTCCTGCACCTGTGTGCGCAAAAGAGACCCTATAGCCAGGGTACCTGGATCACCAGGGAGATGGAAGACGCGTACAACCAGTTACACCTGCAGGGCATTGCCCATTCCGTGGAAAGCTGGTCTGACGGTGAATTGGTGGGAGGACTCTACGGCTTGTCCATGGGAAGTCTGTTTTTTGGGGAATCGATGTTCAGCTTGAAGACCGATGCCTCCAAAGTGGCTTTGGTTTATCTGGTTGGACAGCTGCAGAACTGGGGATTTCGGCTGATCGACTGTCAGATTCAGAGTGACCATCTCGATACCCTCGGCGCAGAGGAGATTTCCAGAGTGGAATTCCTTGCCCATATCGATGCCTATATAGACAAACCGGCGAAAAACAGGGACTGGACCCTAAGATGGTGTTATAACAAGCCCCAGTCGCCCGACCCCCAACAGCCGTAACCGGACGAGCCAGTGACTTCACTGTCGGAACTGAAATTCTTCGCCACCCCCAGCCATGATTGCAGCTACATCGATGGTCAGCAGGCCGTTACCCTTTTTGTAGACCCCACCGCAGAACTGGACTGTCAACTGTACACGGCATTGGCCGCAGTCGGATTCCGTCGCAGCGGTTCGCACATCTATCGGCCCTACTGTCAGACGTGCAGCGCCTGCATTCCGGTCAGATTGCCGGTAGCGGAATTTCAGCCCCGACGCGCCCAGTTGAGAACCTGGAAGCGCAACTTGGATCTCCAGGTGACGGAGGAGATGCCCAGCTATTCGGAGGATTATTACGATCTCTATGCCCGTTATATCAGATCGCGCCACGCGGACGGTGATATGTACCCGCCCGAGGTCGCGCAGTTCAAATCCTTTCTGGTAGAGTGCCGGGAGGAAACTCGCTTCTATGAGTTCAGGTCCGCCGACAAACTGCTGTCCATAGCGGTTGCAGATCGTCTGCAGGACGGACTGTCCGCCATCTATACGTTCTTCGATCCCGACGAGCCCCAGCGAAGTTTGGGCGTGCAGGCTGTATTATGGCTGATCGAAGAGGCCAAGCGACTGAACCTGTCCTATCTGTTTCTCGGATACTGGATCAAGCAGTGCCAGAAGATGAACTACAAATTGGAATACCGCCCCATAGAGCTCTTTATCAATAGCCACTGGATTCCGCTCAACTAAGGTCTGTCCAGCCGCGGCACCAATCCTCTTTGCCATACAGTAGGAATTAGGGCACAATTCAGCGCATTTATTTTTGGGTCAATCGGTGTCTGCCCACGAATAGGCCAGATTGACGGAGTCAGTGCGACAGGGTAACAGTGTTTGCTGCCAAAACAATAACTTGAAATAGACTAGCACACACTCTACATCTGGAAGGATACTGACCTGCGCCTGCCCCGAGAATGGTACGCGCGACCAAGCATAGGTAAAGTGTTAGGCTCATTGCCCGGCGCGCCGCAGGATTTATATCACCAACTAATTCACAGACAGAGGGCCTGGATGGCAAAGGAAGAACAGATTCAAATGACAGGTACCGTAATAGATACGTTGCCCAATACCATGTTCAGAGTGGAACTGGAAAACGGACATGTCATTACTGCCCATATTTCCGGCAAGATGCGCAAGAACTATATCAAGATTCTCACCGGTGACAACGTAACCGTCGAGCTTACCCCATACGACCTGTCAAAGGGTCGCATCACGTTCAGAGAATAGCCTCTGCTGAGGCCCGTTCAGGATATGATTGAAGCCGGTTTGGGAAAGATCGGCTCCCATCTGACGTCCTCGACTCACATCAGACTGAGGCCTTGCTGATCTCCTCGATTTCGAGCACCAATTCGTCATCTTCGGCGGTAACATGGACGGTGCCACCGTGGGCGGAGAGTCGACCGAAGAGGATATCCTCGGCCAGTTCCTTCTTAATCTTGGTCTGAATCAAACGCTGCATAGGCCTTGCGCCCATCGTCTTACTGTAGCCCTTCTCGGCCAACCACTCCCGCGCTGCTTCATCCACATCGAGCGTGACTTTCTTGCTGTCCAACTGCACCTGAATCTCAACCAGGAACTTGTCCACTACAGTCTTGATGACCTCCCGGTCCAGCGCGTCGAACAGGATGATGGCGTCCAAGCGATTCCTGAACTCGGGGGTGAACATCTTCTTGATCACCTCCAGGCCATCGGTGCTGTGGTCCTGTTGTGAGAATCCGATCGATGCACGGCTCATCTCCTGGGCACCGGCATTGGTGGTCATGATGATGATGACGTTGCGGAAGTCCGCGCTGCGGCCGTTGTTGTCCGTCAAGGTGCCATGATCCATGACTTGAAGGAGCAGGTTGAACACTTCCGGATGAGCTTTCTCTATCTCATCCAGCAACAGCACGCTGTGGGGATGCTTGGTGATGGACTCGGTAAGCAAACCGCCCTGGTCATATCCTATATATCCGGGTGGCGCACCGATCAGCCTCGACACGGTGTGTCGTTCCATGTATTCAGACATATCGAAGCGAACCAGCTCGATGCCCATAATCTTCGCCAACTGTCGACAGACCTCTGTCTTGCCGACGCCAGTCGGTCCGGTAAACAGGAACGAACCGATCGGTTTGTCGTCCTCCTTGAGACCGGCCCGAGAGAGCTTGATGGCACTGGAGAGCGTGTCGATGGCGGGATCCTGACCGAAGATCACCATCTTGAGATTGGTGTCCAGAGAGCGCAGCGCCTCCTTGTCCGTCGTGGAAACGCTGGCGGGCGGGATACGCGCGATCTTAGCGACGATCTTCTCGACATCGGTGGCGCCGATTTGCTTCTTGCGTTTGCTGGCCGGCTGCAACTGCTGATAGGCGCCCACCTCGTCAATCACATCGATGGCTTTATCCGGCATATAGCGATCATTGATATAACGATCTGCCAGTTCAGCAGCGGCACGCAAAGACCGATCCGTATACTTGAGCTGATGATGCTCTTCAAAAACAGTCTTTAGTCCTTTCAAGATCTGATAGGTATCTTCAACGCTGGGCTCGGTAACGTCTATCTTCTGGAAGCGACGGGACAGCGCCCTGTCCTTATCGAAGATGCCGCGATATTCCTGGTAGGTGGTGGAACCCATGCAGCGTATTTCACCCGATGCTAGAAGCGGCTTTAGCAAATTGGACGCATCCATCACGCCGCCGGAAGCAGCGCCCGCACCGATGATGGTGTGGATCTCATCGATGAATAGAATGCTGTTGTCTAGTTTCAGCAGCTCGCCAAGCAGTGCTTTGAATCTCTTTTCGAAATCTCCCCGGTATTTGGTTCCAGCCAACAGTGCACCCATATCCAACGTGTAGACACAACCGTCTTCGATCACTTCCGGGACCTGCTTGTCGACGATCATCTTCGCCAGCCCTTCGGCGATGGCTGTCTTCCCCACCCCGGATTCACCTACCAGGAGCGGGTTGTTCTTGCGTCGGCGCGATAGGATTTGAATGACTCTTTCCACCTCTGCTTCACGCCCTACGAGCGGATCGATGCGCCCGTTCTTCGCCTGTTCATTCAGATTGGTGGCGAAGCTCTCTAATGGACTGGGAGATCTGCCCTCTGCCGCGCCACCTTCTTCATCCAGAGGTTCTGAACCATCGCTTTCCTCCGACTCACCAGCGACTTTGGAGGTGCCATGAGCGATGTAATTAACGACGTCGATGCGGGCGATATCCTGCTGCTTTAGAATGTAGACTGCTTGACTTTCCTGCTCGCTAAAGATGGCGATGAGTACCGTACCACCGGTCACCTCTTTGCGACCGGATGACTGCACCTGGAATACCGCTCGCTGCAGTACCCTTTGAAAACCCAGCGTGGGGTTTGTTTCACGTTCCTCATCGTTCTTTGGAATCAGGGGTGTGGTGGTATCCACAAACTCTTCCAATTCCTTGCGTAGCGTTTCGATATTTCCACCACAGGCGCGCAGTACGGTAGCGGCGTCTGCGTTGTCCAGCAAGGCCAACAGCAGGTGTTCAACCGTCATGAATTCATGTCGTTTGGCCCTGGCATCTTTGAATGCAAGGTTTAGGGTGAGCTCAAGTTCTCGACTTAACATGTGACCATCTCGCGTCCCGCTTAAAGTATTGGAATGAAATTCCCTCTGCTAGCCTGCTGCTTCAATATCCGAAACGAGTGGATGCTGATTGTCCTGTGCATACTGATTGACCTGAACCGACTTGGTCTCAGCAACATCTCTTGTGAATATGCCACAGACAGCCTTTCCGGTTGTATGGACGGCCAACATCACCTGAGTTGCTTTTTCACGGTTCATACCAAAAAAGACCTGTAAGACCTCCACTACAAATTCCATCGGCGTAAAATCATCGTTCAGCAGGATGACCTTGTACATTGGTGGTTGCTTGAGCTTCGGCTTGGCAGTTACCGTCTCCAAACCGCCAATCTGATCCGTGCCTGTATCACCGTCCTTATTGTTTAATGTTAGTTGAAATTCTCTGTCTTTACCCATTGAAGTCATGACTCCGGAGCAATTAACCCGGCCAGCTACTCCTCCCCCCACACCTCGAATAAGTCCTGCAGGCGGCTCTCTTTGTTCATTGCTCTTCTTCAAATAGTCTGGCTACTGACTCAGCCCGATGCCGGTTTCCTCTATTTTATTGGATATCATACCCGGCCTGAAGTGATTTCAGTAGAGTTAATATAGTCAATATCGACAAGCTGCCCTTGCGCCTCGCCACCATCTTGATCTGACACAGGCAGTGGCGCTCCTCTGACAGCAACAGCAGGTACCATCAACTAAGGTTGACATATTTCTTGACTTATCAGCAGCAATGTTAATAAAGTAAACTGTCCACACTGACCACTGGAAATACCTGAAATAGGTACTGCGAATGGATACGCACCAGTGATGATATACAAGAGGGACGTGACCATGCCAACGGGTAGAGTGAAGTGGTTCAACAATGCCAAAGGCTACGGTTTCATACTGCCGGACGAGGGGGATGAAGATCTTTTTGTTCACTATTCATCGATTCTGATGGATGGTTACAAAACACTGAAAGCTGGCCAACTGGTGACTTACGAAATCCTGAAAGGCCCCAAAGGATCGCACGCCATAGATATCAATGCCCTCGATGAAGTTAGCGACTCCAAAGATGAAGTTAGCGACTCCAGAGAGACCTCCACTGATACCAGCTTAGCATCCGAGTCAGAAGAATCAGTAGTACAAGACAAGCCGGAGTTTGTCGCGACCGCTGACGACCACTGATTCAGCGGCAGTAAACGCCTCCCCGATGCAACGAGAGGGGCATGCTTACGTTGCCTGTTGACTGCAAGCAATGTGCCCTACTGCGACATACCTTCTGACTCTACCTTCCACCATACGCACGAGGAACACATGGCCCGCTGCAACAACACCTGCACGCGTGCAGCGATAGGTTTTACGTGAGCAATCAAACCGATGCGCGAGCAATGAGCCTACATGTGAGCCTACATGTGAGCCTACATGTGAGACATGTGAGCCCACATGTGAGACATGTGAGCCTACATGTGAGTGACGATAGCCTGACCAAATTCTGAAGCTTTGACCAGGGTCGCGCCTTCCATCAACCGTTCGAAATCATAGGTTACGGTCTTCGCTTGTATCGCTCCCTGCATCCCCTTTAGTACCAGGTCAGCGGCTTCCAGCCAGCCCATGTGTCGCAGCATCATCTCTGCCGAGAGAATCAGTGACCCGGGATTGACCTTGTCCTGACCGGTGTACTTGGGCGCTGTGCCATGAGTCGCTTCAAACAAGGCTACCTTGTCGCCAATGTTCGCACCCGGTGCAATACCGATGCCACCAACACAGGCTGCCAAGGCGTCAGATAGGTAGTCACCATTCAGATTCAATGTGGCTATGCAACTGTATTCCGCCGGTCTTGTGAGGATCTGCTGTAACATCGCATCGGCGATTACATCCTTGATGATGATTTCATTGCCGTTGTTGGGGTTCTTCATAGTACACCATGGACCGCCATCCAACAGTTCGGCACCGAATTCTTCCTGCGCCAGTTGGTAACCCCAGTCTTTGAAACTCCCTTCCGTGAACTTCATGATGTTGCCCTTGTGAACCAGCGTCACCGAAGGTTTGTCGTTGTCGATCGCATACTGAATGGATTTTCGTACCAGGCGATAGGTGCCCTCTTTTGAGACGGGTTTGACACCTATACCACAACTGTTGGGGAAACGGATATTGGTGACACCCATCTCATCCTGTAGGAAATTGATCACCTTGGTGACCTCTTCTGAATCCGCGGGCCACTCGATACCCGCGTAGATGTCCTCTGTGTTCTCCCTAAAGATTACCATCTCCGTCAGTTCAGGACGTTTTACCGGACTGGGTGTGCCACCAAAATAGTGAATTGGGCGCAAGCAGAGAAATAGGTCCAACTCCTGCCTGAGAGCTACGTTGAGCGAGCGTATACCACCCCCTACCGGCGTAGTTAGGGGGCCCTTGATACCCACCAGGAATTCTTGCATTACTGTAAGAGTTTCGTTGGGCAACCACTCATCGGTGCCATACACCTTGGTCGCCTTTTCACCCGCGTACATCTCCATCCAGGAGATCTTGCGATCGCCGCCATATGCTTTTTCCACTGCACTATCGATGACCTTCAACATGGGTGGTGTGATGTCAATTCCGATTCCGTCTCCCTCGATAAAGGGAATGATCGGCCTGTTCGGAACGTTGAGGGACATATCTGCGTTGGCGGTGATTTTTTCGCCGTCAGCAGGTACAGTGACGTGTTGGTATCCCATAATTTCTCCCTTGCGTACTACTTGAATTGTAAAAGACTACATAGAGTGTGAATGCGTCACATAAACTATATAAGGTTTCGCGGATTCTGATTAGGATTAATCGCTTTCCAAGAAAAGCATCAGGGTGAACCTAATACTATACCATTATCTAATGCTTAGCGGCGAATTGTGAACAGATCTCTTGAGCGAACTAGTCCTCTTTAACAAGCCCTTTGGTGTGCTGTGTCAGTTTACCAGTAGGGATGACTCGGTAACCCTCAGCCACTACATACCGATCCCGGAAATCTATCCCGCCGGCCGGCTGGACAAAGACTCTGAAGGGCTGGTGCTTCTCACCAATGATACTGAGCTGCAGACTCGCATCAGCCATCCCCGCTACAAGATGGACAAGGTCTACTGGGTGCAGGTAGAGGGAACCGTGTCATCTCACTCCATGCAGCAGTTACGCAGCGGAATCGAGTTGAAAGATGGCCCATCGCTGCCGGCCAAGGTACGCAGCTTGGCCGATCCGCCGCTAGCCCCGAGAGACCCCCCGATCAGATACCGTAAGACCGTCCCTACATCCTGGATAGAGATCATCCTGCGAGAAGGTCGCAATCGACAGGTTCGCAGGATGACGGCAGCGGTGGGCAACCCCACTCTGCGATTGTTTCGGCAGCGGATCGGTGCGTGGAGTCTTGGTGATTTGCCCGTCGGGGAATACCGCACTATGAAGCGTATCACGGGCTCCACTGGGAAGAGTGCGTGGGAGCATATATCGGACAAGACCAGGAGCACATAACAGTCCTACCGGTTGCGGTCCCATTCCGCGGATGCTTCCATGTCGCTGCTGCGAGTCTCCAGCCAGCGACTCCCTCTCGCCGTCTCCTCCTTCTTCCAGAACGGCGCTTTCGTCTTCAGGTAATCCATGATGAACTCGCTGGCTGCAAAGGCGTTCTTGCGGTGGCCGCTCGCAACGGCCACGAGGACGATCTGATCTTGTGGCAACAACCGGCCGACTCGATGGATCACCCTGACATCGATCAGCTCCCAGCGCTGCATCGCCTCGCCAACAATCTGGGTCAGGCTCTTTTCGGTCATCCCTGGATAGTGCTCCAGAAACATTGTGCGAATCTCATCGCTATCGTTTAGATCACGTACCAGTCCGACAAACGTGACAATCGCGCCGATCCCGGCAGACTGACGTCGCAGTTCAGCGACCTCCGCCTCTACGCTGAAATCCTCCTGTTGAATGCGAATCATGATCAACCCCCCGTTACCGGCGGGAAGAAGGCTACTTCATCGCCATCCGCAAGGCAGTGGTCCGGTTTGACCATCGCCTGATTGACCGACACCAACAGGTTTTCCTGGTAAAGGGTGGTCGACCACATCGGTCCTCTCTCGCTGCAAAGGTGCGCGATCAGCGCGGCCACGTCCTTGATGCCTGCGGTCCACTCGAGCCGTTCCCGCTCCACTTCCAGATCCTCTCTGATGCGAGCAAAATACAATACTTCAATCATCTTGTTTACCCATAGGTTGTCATCTCACCCAATGCCCTGACCGCCCGCCCTCTTTTTCCAACAAGCGCACCTGATTGATGACCATCCCCCTGTCGACCGCCTTGCACATATCATAGATGGTCAGGGCTGCGATGGAGGCAGCGGTTAGTGCTTCCATCTCCACGCCCGTCTGACCGGTTAATTTGCAGCTTGACTGGATGCACACCTGACTGTTCTCTTCATCCAGCCACAACTCCACATCGATTGAAGTTAGCATCAGTGGATGGCAGAGCGGGATGAGTTCGGCGCATTTCTTGGCCGCCTGAATCCCGGCGATCCTCGCCACCGCCAACACGTCCCCTTTCTTGTGCCCTCCCTCCTTGATCAACTGCAAGGTCTGGGTGGACATAGTGACCACTGCTTCAGCAACGGCCCTGCGCTGACTGACCTTCTTATCAGTCACATCCACCATCTGTGCGTTGCCTGCGTCATCCAGATGAGTCAACTCAGCCATGTTACTTCCTCTTTCCAATTGCCGCCGCACCTGCTGCCGGCATATGATTGGGCACGCTAACCACTGCTTCGACTCCTCGAGTGGTCTATGCGCAACCAACGTGTGCGAGGCTATTGTAATGGGTTGGAATCCGCATATCACTGTTGCCACCCTTGTTCGTCAACAAAACCGCTTCCTGCTGGTGGAAGAATGGGAAGAAGATGCCCTCGTGCTCAATCAACCTGCCGGTCACCTGGACGAAAATGAGAGTCTGGAACAAGGCGCCGTCCGAGAGACACTGGAGGAAACAGGCTGGCGCGTACAGCTTCGCCACATCAGTGGGATCTACCTGCACACTTCCCCCCGCACGGGTATCACCTACCTGCGTACCTGCTACCTGGCGGACCCGATCGAGCAGACCGAGCAACCGCTGGACGAAGGGATCGAGCGAATCATCTGGATGACGCGAGATGAGGTCAAGCAGCAGAGCAGTCGCTGGCGCAGTCCACTGGTACTAAAGTGTATCGACGATCATCTGAAGGAACGGGCCTATCCCCTCTCCCTGATTCAGCACGTGCCCTAGCAAAGGCGAGCGCAGGGCCCCGTCGGGGCTGTACGCTTCGCTGTGCAGACTTGGGAGATTCGGTGGCGTAGAATACGCTTCCTTATTGACTGAGCTGGGATTTCATTTTTCAAAAATGGTGCAGAAAAGAGTGATGGTTGGCATGTCCGGCGGGGTGGATTCATCCGTCGCCGCGCTGCTGCTGCTCGAGCAGGGCTATCACGTGGAAGGTCTATTCATGAAGAACTGGCAGGAGGATGACGGCAGCGAGTACTGTACCGCCCGTGAAGATCTTGCAGACGCGCAGTCGGTGTGCGATTCCCTTGGAATTCGGCTGCATCAGGCGAATTTCTCAGCGGAGTACTGGGATGAAGTATTTGACCATTTTCTGCGCGAATACCGAGCCGGCAGAACGCCGAATCCGGACATCCTGTGCAACAAGGAGATCAAATTCAAAGCATTTCTTGAATACGCCCAGGCGCTCGGTGCCGACATGATCGCGACCGGCCACTACGCGCTCCTGGTCAGGCAAGGAGATCACGTCAGGCTGCTCAAGGCGAAGGACAAAAACAAGGATCAGAGCTACTTCCTGCACGCGGTGTCGGAGTGGCAGTTCGCCAAGACGCTATGTCCCCTCGGTGAACTGAGCAAATCTGAGGTCAGACGGGTTGCCAGAGAACATGACTTCGTTACCCATGACAAGAAGGACAGTACCGGCATCTGTTTTATCGGCGAGCGCCGTTTTGCCGATTTTCTGGCGAGATATCTGCCTGCAGAACCTGGAGATATTGAGACGACCGACGGGGAACTCCTCGGCCAACACAACGGCTTGATGTTCCACACCCTGGGCCAGCGGCAGGGCCTAGGAATCGGTGGCGTCAGAGACAGAAAGGAAGCGCCCTGGTACGTCGTCGACAAGGACCTGCATCGCAACGTCCTGCTGGTCAGCCAGGGAAATGATCACCCAACACTTTACAGCAACCGTCTGACGACACGGCGGATCGACTGGATAGACGGGTGCGGCCCGGATCTGCCGTTTCATGGAATGGCCAAGACGAGATACCGACAGGAAGACCAATGCTGTCGTCTGACTGCTGTGGACGATCACTATTTGGTTTCCTTCGACCAACCTCAGCGTGCCGTAGCGCCCGGTCAGTCAGTCTGTTTCTATAGTGGTGAAACCTGCCTTGGCGGGGGCGTGATTGAATCTACAGGCAACGGTCCCAAGTTGAGTGCAGGTGATCCAAGTTGAGTGCAGGTGATCCAAGTTGAGTGGGGGCAATCCAAATTGAGTGACGAAAGAGGCGATCAGGTATTGGCACTGGCCGGGTTGATCCAGGCTGCCAGCCTGGTGGCACAGGTGGCGAAGACCGGTCTTCTTCCCCAGGACAGTTTTGAAGCGTGCGTTGCCAGCCTTTTCACCTTCAATCCAGCCAGCACCAGAGACGTCTATGGCAGTCTGCAGGGTCTGAATCTAGGACTGCGGACGACGCAAGACATCCTCACATCCGGCGGCTTGACGGTGCATGGCGAAGTTCTCCGCTACGCCATGAATCTTTACCAGCTGGAGAGACGATTGTCCAGGAGCCACGCCATGCTCGGTCGAATTGCCAGCGGCCTGCAAGACGCCGGCAGGCTGGCAGAGGAGCATTCTGCGGTTCACGAGGAGGTGCTCGAAAACATAGCGGGCCTCTATACAGAAACCATCAGTACCCTCGGAAACCGTATCCAGGTCAGCGGCGATCTACGGCACCTGCAGAACAACACCGACAAGGTCAGAGTGCTGCTGCTTGCAGGTATCCGATCGGCGGTTCTGTGGCGCCAGTTGGGAGGACGCTGGTGGCATCTGCTGCTGCAACGTCAGCGACTGAGAGCGGACGTCTTTCACTATCTGAGCGTACACTAAAACCATTAATATCAAATATTTAACGCGCTTTATTAACCTCATTTCTTGCTTGCCGCATTGGTGTATAATGGTCGATTTAGCGGAGCCCGGTTTATGAAGCTGACATCTTTAACCACCATCTCACCGGTGGATGGTCGATACGGCGAGAAAACCGTTCATCTGAGGCAGATCTTCAGTGAATTCGGATTAATCCGTTACCGAGTAGAGGTGGAGATCAGATGGTTCCAGCATCTGGCCGACCAGGCTGACATCCCGGAAGTGGGACCGTTCGCATCCGCAAGCAAGGTGTTTCTCGATCGCATTGTCAGTGATTTCTGCCTGGAGGACGCCGAAAGGGTCAAGCAACTGGAACGCACCACCAACCATGACGTCAAGGCGGTCGAATATTTCGTCAAGGAGAAGATCGCGGCAAGCGATCTGGATGATCTCATTGAGGTGGTCGAATTCGTTCACTTCGCCTGTACGTCCGAGGATATCAATAATCTCTCCCATGCACTGATGCTGCGTGCCGGACGCAGTGAGGCACTGCTGCAGCCGATGGGCGAGATCGTTACACAGCTCACGTCGATGGCGAAGTCCCTTGCAGACCAGCCCATGCTTGCCAGAACCCACGGCCAGGTGGCCACTCCTACCACCATGGGCAAGGAACTCGCCAATGTGGTGATGCGCCTGCAACGGCAACTCGAGCAATTATCCGATATACCCATTCTGGGTAAGATCAACGGCGCGGTAGGCAATTACAATGCCCACTTGGCTGCCTACCCCGAGGTGCATTGGTCAGCTATCGGTGAACGCTTCGTAACCAGTCTGGACCTCAGCTGGAACCCCTTCACAACGCAGATCGAGCCACATGATTACATGGCCGAAATGTTCGATGCGGTGGCAAGATTCAATCGAATCCTGCTGGATCTGGATCGAGATATCTGGGGGTATATTTCGCTGGGGTACTTCCGTCAGATCAAGGTCGCATCGGAAACCGGATCATCCACCATGCCACACAAGGTCAATCCCATCGACTTCGAGAATTCCGAAGGTAATCTGGGCATCGCCAATGCGATCTTTGGCCACCTGGCCGAAAAACTGCCCATATCTCGCTGGCAAAGGGATCTGACCGATTCTACCGTGTTGCGCAATCTGGGCGTTGCCATCGCCCATAGCGTCATCGCCTATCGGTCCACTCTGCAGGGACTGGCCAAGATATCCGTGGATGTACAGCGACTGCAGGAAGATCTGGATGGTAGCTGGGAGGTATTGGCGGAACCCATTCAGTCGATCATGCGCAAATACGGCATTGCAGAGCCATATGAGAAGCTGAAACAGCTAACTCGGGGTATGGTGCTGGATCGTGCCGGAATCGGTAAGTTGATCGATGCGCTGGACGTTCCGGAGGAGGCAAGACGACAGATGCGCAGCCTGACCCCCAGCAACTACATTGGAAATGCCAGCGAACAGGTGCAGGAACTCTAGTCGCGGCAAACTCGCTTGTGGATCCCATTGGACCACGACATGGTCAAACCCCTTGTAATCAGAGAATTCGACATAGCTGAAGCCAATTGGAAGTTTCAGCAGTCGGCTCTTTCCGAGTTGCGTCGTCTCGTATTCATCGTCGAACAGCACGTACCGGTCGAGGAGGAGTGGGATGGACAGGACGAGCATTCCTGGCATTGGCTGGTCACCGACCCGCAAGGCAAACCGATTGGCACCGCACGCCTACTGGCGGATGGGCAGGTGGGCAGGATGGCGGTGCTACAGGACTATCGGGGTCAGGGCATAGGCGCGGCACTATTGGAGCAGATCCACGACAAGGCTAAGAGACTGGGGATGAACGAGCTGTTCCTGCACGCCCAGCGTCACGCTGAGGAGTTCTACCGCCGGTCCGGTTATGCGCCTGTCGGCGACCCGTTTACGGAAGCCACGATCCCCCATATCAAGATGACGCTCGCCGTGGCGGAGGATAACCTGGAGCGGAGCAGTCACGCTGAATCGAATCCAGCCCCAATCTCGCTGAAGAGATTCGACACCAGGGAAGCAGATTGGCGAGAGGATGCCAAGGTGATTTCCGCCATTCGCCATCGGGTTTTCGTCGAGGAACAGGAGGTCCCGGTTGAGATCGAGCAGGATGGTCGAGACGCTACCGCCTACCACTGGCTGGCCACGGACTTCGAGGACCGCTGCATCGGTACGGTGCGGCTTCTTCCGGATGGCCAGATTGGCAGGATGGCCGTCTTACCCGAATACAGGCGTCAGGGCATCGGGTTTACGCTGTTGGAACTTGCCGTGCAAAGAGCCAGAAGACTGGCTCTGGACGAAGCTTACCTGCATGCCCAGAGCTACGCCGAAGAGTTCTATGCGCGGGCCGGCTTTGTCAAGAGAGGAGATGAGTTCCTGGAAGCAGGAATTCTACACGTGGAGATGTATCAGTCGTTTGAGCAGCAGGATTCGGATGGCGATCAGCTTGCGCCTGGCGAAAGTCTGATCGAGC
>CEPV01094384.1_pt1 | contig 14088 bp, 12 predicted proteins | sample 530451 | NCBI WGS metagenome assembly CEPV01 (sample SAMEA2620097, study PRJEB7988) | marine metagenome | isolation source: saline water (ENVO:00002010), including | reverse complement strand
ACTTCCCATTTTTCGACTGAACTAAGTTGAACTTTTTCTAAATACTTATCAAGATTATCAAAGCCCTCTAATTCAGCTAAAAGCGTATCTTGATCAGGCAATTCAGCTTGATCCGCCAATGGTTCTTCTATTAATGGCTCTTCTATCTCTGGTTGATCTTCATTTATTCTAATGGCCTTAGTTTTTCTCAAATCAATAACAGCTGACATCTGTTTAATTTTTTCTATATCTAAATCACCCCTGTGATTAACAGGCTTGACATCGAATAAAACATTTAAAATATGTTTTCTCCTATCGCTCATACTATAAACACACCTCAATGAGGCAAGGTCTTTTATTATACCACATAATCCCCCTAATTAATACTGACTTGAATATAAATATTCAGTGTTTGCTGAGCTGTCTTAGTCCACTGATATTTCTTAACTATCTGTCCTCCTTTTAAAATTAACTTGTCTTGAAGTTCTTTATCCTTTAAAATCTGGAGAATTTTATCAGCCATATCATCAACGCTTTGAGGGTTAAAATATACTGCCCCGGAACCTAAAACTTCCGGCAAACAAGATGTCTTGGAACAAACCACCGGCAATTGACAGGCCATGGCTTCTAAAGGAGGCAGGCCAAAACCCTCGCACAAGGAGGGGAAAACATACAAACTAGCATTTTGATACAGATCAGCTAATTCTTGATTTGAAATAAAGTCGGCAAAAACAACGGAATCTGAAATGCTAGATTGAGAGTTTTGAACAAAGCTTTTTAATCTTTTATAAAAATAGTCTATTTCTCCAACTAAAACTAATCGCAAATCCCCTTGCTTATTCCCAGCTACTTTCTTAAAAGCTAGAATTAATCGCTTTAGATTTTTATGGGGATAAGCATTGCCAACATAAAGTAGATATGGTTTAGTCTTATTAGGATTAGGCCTGCTTAATCCAATTCCAGAAGTTCCTTCATAAATCACCTTTATTTTTTTTGAATCAGTTTTAAAATATTTTAAAATATCTTTTTTAGTAAACTCTGAAACAGCAATAATTTTTTTAGCTCTTTTAACGGCTGAATTGATGACTATTTGGTAAGCCAGGTTTTTAAACCAATACCTCATCGGGTCCAAAGTAGATGCCCGGCGCGTCGGGAATTTTTTTAAAATCAGATCATGAATTGTTATGACGAAAGGCTTTTTATAAAAAATCGGCACATTAAAATGAGGGAAATGCATTAAATCCACCTGGGTCTGTCTGATTTTTAAAGGCATGAGTATTTGTTCTTTCAAACTATACCAAGGATAATCAGCCAGGACTTTTTTAAAATTAGGATTAGTTGGTTGATATTCGGACCAATTCTTTTTACGGAGAAAAATAACATAAGAATTAGTTAAATCAGTTTTTTCCAAATTTTCCACCAATTTCTGAACATAGCGGCCTAAACCCTTTTGTCGCGGACCAAAAAATCTAGCGTCAATACCAATTCTTATTATTTTTCCTTGACTTTTATTAGACATTGTGATAGTATTATATCAAGTTCTTTTGTTCGGTTTCAAAACGGAATTCGCGTTTGAATTCTTAAAAAGGAGGGATTAATATGATCCAGACAATCTTCGGTTTTCTAGGGTATGGAATGCTAGTGGTATTTATTATAGGGATGGGCATCCTTTTCGTCGGCCCGCTCCTCACAGCGAATCAAGAAATAAATGATTAATCCTACCTAAGGCAGTCAGACAATCAATCCATTTGGCTGCCTTTTTTTTATTCCCTTAAAACTTCTAATGTTTTTTGAGCGCTTTTTTGCCAAGAAAACTTTTTAGCTTGTTCAATTCCCTTTTTAATTAATCTCTGTTTTAAACTATCATCATTCAAAACCATTTCCATCGCTCCAGCCAATTCATCAATATTGTATGGGTCAATCATTAATCCAGCCGAACCAACCACTTCGGGCAAAGACGAACTGGATGAAGTAATGGTTGGCACACCAGAGGCCATCGCTTCTAAAGGAGGAAAGCCAAATCCTTCAAAAAAACTGGGATAAACAAAGACCTCGGCCAGGTTATATAGATAAGGTTTATCCTCTTCTTCAATAAATCCGATAAAAAAAATATCTTGTTTTTGTTTTGAATTCTGGACTGCTTTAAAAATATCCTGATAAAGCCAGCCCCTTGTTCCGGCAATAACCAGTTTGTATCTTGTATTTAGTAATTCAAAAGCTTTAATCAAGCCAATTAGATTCTTGCGCGGCTCAATCGTGCCAAAATAAAGGATGAATTTATCTGGCAAGTTATACTTATTTCTAATTCTTGTTTCTTGTTTTTTGTTTCCCTGCCTTGCCGGCAGACAGGTTGTTTTTTGTTTCTTAAATTGGCTGCCCACGCCGGAATAAACTACTTTTATCTTAGCTGGATTAATTCCATAAAGATTAATTAAATCATCTTTAGTTGATTGAGAAACAGCAATAATTTTATCAGCCTCTTGGGCCTCTTTTCGGGCATTCATTAAAAACTTTTGCCAGGCTCTTTTGCGCCAAGAAAAAAAATGTGGATAATGTTCAAATGACAAATCATGAAAAGTAATTACTTTTCGGCATTTTGATGATAAAGGAGCTGTAAAAAAATGGGGATTGAAATATACATCAATCCCTTTCAATAACTTATCAATTTTAGGCTGATTTAGATAACGGACGCTGGTGAAAAAAAGGCGGTTAGGGATTCTGAATTCTTCCAGATAAACATTGTTTAATCCCAGCCAATCACAGTTTAATTCAATCTTTTGAAAAGCATTATAAAAAAGACGGTATTCAATCCCAGGATCAATCTTTAAAAGATGCCTTAAAAGATTAATGGTATACTCTTCTACGCCCGTTCTGGTTCCCCGGGCTAAAACTCTAATGTCAATGCCTATCTTCATACCCCGTTAGAAATTATTACCCAGCCAGAAGTTCTTAAAAAAGAATTTCTAACGGGACATATAATCAGATACTATTCTCAATAAATTCCTTGATTTTTTGTTTAAATCTTTCCTGGTCAAACTCCATGGCTCTTTGCCTAATCAATCCCGGATTAAAATCAACTGACTTAAATTCTTTTAAAACAGCCACTAAATCTTCTGGAGTTTGCTCTTTAAAGAATAGGCCGGTTAAGCCTGATTGGATAATTTCCAAAGCCCCGCCTGATTGATAAGCAATGACCGGCCGACCGCTCGCCATGGCTTCTACGACCGCAATGCCAAAATCTTCTTCTTGGGGGGAAATAAAGGCCTGGCAACGAGCGTAATAGTCTCTTAACTTTTCGTCTGAAACCAAGCCAACAAATTCAATATTGTCCTTGGCCTGAGCCTGAAGTTTCTTTTTGTCCGGACCATCACCAACAATTTTTAAAGGCCAACCCAACTGATTAAAAGCTTCAATAGCCAAATCAAATCTTTTATAAGGCAGAAAGCGGCCCACAATTAAAAAATAGTCGTCTGGTTTCTTAGCTAAGTAAAAAAGATCGGTCTTAACCGGCGGATGAATAACCGACACGGACTGACGATAATATTTTTCTATGCGTTGAGCAACAAAATCTGAATTAGCAATGAATTTATCCACTCTTTGAGCCGCCTGTTCGTCCCAAACTCTGATATAGCTCATAAAAAAAGGAATTGTTTTTTTAACTAAATTAGAATAACCAAATTCTTCAATGTATTTATGAGAATCATCCCAAGCATAACGGATAGGCGTATGGCAATAACAAATATGAAAGGTGTTAGTTGAAGTAATCACTCCTTTGGAATAGCTGTGGGAATCAGAAAGAACCAAATCATATTGGGAAAGATCAAATTGCTCAATCGCCAAAGGCATTAACATTAAAAAGGGCCGGTGATGGGATTTAACTAAAGGCACTTTCTGTAAAAACGACGTCTTGATTTCTCTTCCTTCAAAAGCCGAACCAGTTTTAATTTTATCATAAAGCAGGGTGTAAATAGGCGCTCTAGGAAAAATCTGACAAAACGCTTCTAAAACCCTTTCTCCCCCTCCATACTGATTTAAATAATCATGAACTAAAGCAACACGCATAATAGTTATTGATGCCTCTTAAATAAAACAACAAAGGGAGTTTTTAATAAAATAACTAGATCTAATCTTAAAGACCAATTTTCAATATAAAAAAGATCTAATTTAACCTCTTGGTCAAAACTAAGACCGCTCCGCCCGGAAATTTGAGCCAAGCCGGTAATGCCTGGCTTAGCGCAAAACATCTTTTGCTGCTCATCGCTATACTTCTCAACTTCATAAGACATATGAGGCCGATAGCCAACCAAACTCATATCCCCTTTTAAAACACTGAAAAACTGAGGCAATTCATCTAAGGAATACTTACGAATAAATTTTCCAAATTTAGTCATCCGAGGATCATCAGTTATCTTATGCAAGGGCTCGCCCTGGCGCATATTCTTCTGATCTTTTTCCAGTCGTTTCAACATCTGATTGCCAGCTTCGGTGCCAAATTCTCCATCGCAGAGTTCAGCTCTTAAGGAGCGGAATTTATAAAACAAGAACTTCATTTTCTTATAGCCATAGCGATAATCTTTGAAAATAACCGGGCCGGGTGAATCAAGTTTAATCAAAATAGCTAACAAAATGTATAAAGGAGAAAAGATAATCACAAAAACTAAAGCAAAAACAATATCAAAAATCCTTTTAATAATCTTACCCCAGCCATCTAAAGCAGTGCGCTTAATTTCAATCAAAGGGATAGTACCTAAGGTTTCGGCCCGGCTATTGCTAGTCAGAGTTTGAAAAAGATTAGGCACAAATTTAAAAACCAAATGATTTTCTTCACAAAAATTAACTAATTTAAGAATTTTATCTTTAGGCCAGTTAGGGTCGGCCAAAATGATTTCATCCAGGCCAGATCTCTTAATCCGAGTCTTAATTTTCTCGATATCCGGCTCAATCAAACTAGTCACTAATTGATAGCCCAAACTAGGCTGTTTTTTAGCCTGCTCGGTTATTTTCTGGCCAATATCATCATTACCAATAACTAAAAGACGATGAGCTCCAAAATGATATTTTTTCATTAAAAACTTCTGTAAACGATTAATCAAGAGACGGCCTAAAAAAACAAACAAAATGGCCATTAACCAGCCAGCTAACATTAAGAATCGTGAATCAAACCATTCCCGGCGCAAAAAGATATAGAAAACCAAAATAATCATACCAGCTGAAACGCCAATCAAGATTTTCAAAAAATCATCTAAAAGGGGCCGCATTGCTTTAATCCGATAAAGACCGACTAAGCTAAAGACAATTAAGAGGAAAATAGAAATACCTAAGACCAAACTCAGATAACGGCCAAAAGGAAGATTCAAATGGAAAAGGACCGGCCGATATTGAATCACCCAAGGATTAGTTCTTAAAAAATATCCAGCTAAACCAGCCCCTAAAAGCATTAAAAAGTCTAAAGGCACTAGAACAGCCGTAAAAATTAGTTCTGATTTCTTCATCTCTTTCATCCTACTCAATTATGACAATAATATCAAGCCAAGCAAAAAACCCACCGATTGAGTGGGCCTTTTGCTAACCCAAGCAAGTAATAAGCCGGGTTCTGTCCCCCGCAGTACTGCGGGGTGATAGTCATCTATCTAGGTCCAACGTTGCCGTTGAACTCAAGCGAGCTACTTTTACCCCCCACCACTTTTTAAAAAAAGTGGTGGGGGGTTTGCTCTTGCACCAGACAGGGTTTACCACTCCGATTGGTCTCCCATCGGAGAGAGGATTCTTAGGCCCTCACTTTTCACTTTTACCCCATTTTAGGAGATTACCCCTAAAACAAAGAAACATTGTCTCTGTGGCACTTTCCCTATTCTCACGAACGGTGGACGTTATCCACTGTCAGGACCAAGATTAAATCTTGGGGTGCCCGGACTTTCCTCCCCCCCACCACTTTTTATGTCTTACATTATACTATTATATAACCTTTTCTTTAATTCAGTATACGAATTCTTAAACCGTTTTAGTTTTCGTTCTCTCGCTATTGCGTCTTTTGAAGAAGAATATGCCTCATAATAAATAAGTTCAAATGGTCTACGATTTTTAGTGGATAAAGATTGACCATTGTTGTGTTCGTGATATCTTCTCCTCAAATCTGAAGTACATCCAATATATAATTTGTTATCTTTCTTGCTTTTAAGAACATATACATAAAACATAAAAAGTGGTGGGGGGCGACTATCTAACTTACTTAAGTCAATTTAATCCTATCAAAAAAACACAGTTTTGTCAAATAGATAATTTTACAAAAGAGTTTGGGTTCTGGCTTGGGCGTCTAAGGCCTGATTAACCAATTGATCAGCTTGTTGGTTTTTTTCTCTTAAAACATGGTTAAACTCTATTTTTTTAAAATCAAGCATTAAATTCCAGATTTTAATAAATAAATCCTTTAAATCTTTTTCTTTAATTTTGTATTGATGATTTAAATGCTTAGCCACTAATTCACTATCAATCATAAACTCTATTTCCATGTCTTTAGCTTTTTTTTTGCCAAAGAGCAATTTAACTTTTTTCATGGCAAAAATGACTGCCTGATATTCAGCCTGATTATTAGTCGCCTGACCAATAAATTCAGAATACTTTTTAAAGGTTTGGCCCTCTTGGATAATGACAACACCAATGGCGGCTGGTCCGGGATTATCTCGAGCTCCCCCATCAGTAAATATGGTTAACTTCATAATATAAGTTTACTATTTGATTAATTTTAAATCAACAATTTTCATTTCTAATTCTTTGTATCCATTCCATTGATTGATAATCATTTCAAAAACAACATCAACTAAATCTCCTTTTTTTACTTCCTCTACTTTATCAACTAGACTAAAACCAATTGCTTTAAAGTTCTTACCCTTGCCTGAATATTTATCAAACATAGCTAATTCCATTTTCAAATGTTTTTGACCATTACCAACCAATCTAGCTTCCATAATTTCTAAACTCTTGGCTAAAAATTTTGGTTTAAGATTCTTTTTACCAAAAGGTTCAAAAAGACTAACTTGATCATGATTTTTAAAACTGATTTCTTCTAAAGACAATTCAGCATCAATTTCAAGAACCGAATTTAAACTAATTTTCTTTAATTCTTTTTTAGCCAGTTTAAAGCAAATATCCTTAACTTTTTCAATTTTATCTCTGCTCATCGTAAATCCGCCTGTTCCATCGCGCCCGCCATAATCATCAAAATAGCGACTGCATTGATTTAGCATATTCATCAAATCAAACTGAGGAATACTCCGGCAAGAAGCCCGTATTATTTTTTGCTGATCATTGTAAATTACGGCCGGCCGGTTAAACTTATCCTTCATTTTACCAGCAATTAAGCCAATTAAGCCAACCGGCCAATCTTTATCGCCCTCAAAAATTAATTCTGGTATTCTGTCTTGACTAACAATTCTGGCCTCTACCTCTCGAACAACCTTATCGGTCAAAGTCTGCCGCTCTTTATTCTTCTGATCAATTAATTGAGCCAACTTTTCTGCTTTTTGTTCGTTTCCAGTAGTCAAAAGCTCAAAAGCAATATTAGCATGCTCCATCCGGCCGGCCGCATTAATCCTTGGACCTAAAGCAAAACCAAGCGTAGAGGCATCAAGATTAGTTAAAGGCGCTTCTCCCTTAGCCGAATGATTAACTATTTCAGGATTAATCCTTGAAACATCCATTAACTTTGCTAAACCAATCCATTTAGTTTGAGCTAAAACCCCCAAGCCGTACTTAACTATCGTCCGATTCTCGCCAATAATCGGCTCCATATCAGCTACGGTGGCCAAAGCAGTAATATCTAAAAGCCATTTTTTTAAATTATCTGGATCGCCTTTAATCAACAACAGAGCTAAAGCTAATTTATAAGCGACCCCGGCTCCAGCTAAATCTTTAAAAGGATACTTGTCATCTTTTCTTTTATGATTAATCAAAGCGACTGTTTGAGGCAGTTTTTGGTCAGTATCATGATGGTCCGTAATAACTACATCAATACCTAAAGAATTAGCTAAGTCTATCGCTTCAAAATCCTTACTACCGCAATCAACTGTAATAAGAAGATTAATTTTATCTTTAGCAATAACTTTAATTGATTTTGGATTTAATCCATGATTTTCTTTTTCCCGATCAGGAATATATATTTCTGGGGTTAAGCCAAAAGATTCTAGGGTCTTGTATAAAATTGTGGTAGCGCTAACCCCATCAGCATCAAAATCCCCGTAAATCAATATCTTTTCCTGATGATCTATTGCTTTGACTATCCGTTTAACGGCCAAATCCATATCTTTTAGTAAATAAGGATCGTGTAAGTCCCCTTCAAAATCAGGATTAAAAAACTCATCAACTTGTTTTTGAGTTTTAAATCCCCGGTTATAGAATAACTGGACGATTAAGGGAGAAAATTCAGGAAATTGTTTAAAAAAAGCGCGGGGCGCCTTTGATTTAACCTGCCACTTCATAAATTTGAAAAGCGATCACTTTAAAATTTGCGTGAAGAAAATAAATTTTTAAATCGTAGGTGTGGACGCGTTTTACTCAAGCAAAGCAAGAGTAGGGATAAGCGATTTAAAAATTTTGTTTTCGGAACACAAACTAATTATTTAAGCGCTTCTATCCCGGGCAGTTTCTCATTGACTAAGAATTTAAGCATGGCTCCGCCGCCCGTAGAAACATGGTCTATTTTATCTAATAAATCAAGTTCCCCCAAAAGACAAATTGTATCACCGCCCCCGACTAATGAAAAAGCAGAACTTTGGGCCACGGCCCGAGCCACCTGTTCGCTGCCTGAATTAAAGGCGCCTACTTCAAAAAGGCCCATTGGTCCGTTCCAAACAATCATTTTCGCCTGAGCAATTATTTGGTTAAAAAGATGAACCGTATCTGGTCCAATATCCAGAATCATTTCTTCAGGTTCAGTTTTGCCCACCGGAGCAATCCGACTGGAAGATTTACCGGTAGGGTCAGCCGAAGCAACCACATCAACCGGGATATGAAGCTTGTTATTAGTCAATTCCAGTTTCTCAGCTTGAGCGACCATTTCTTCTTCAATAATAGATTTACCAATGGCAAAACCCTTAGCCCTAATAACCGTGTTAGCCAAAGCGCCGCCTAGAATTAAATTATCAGCTTTGGCTAAATAATTCTTAATTACTTTAATCTTGGTAGAGATTTTCACTCCACCGATAATAACTACAAAAGGATGCTCAGTTTTATCCATGGTTTGATGAAGATTCTCTATTTCTTTCTCTAAAAGCAAACCGGCGCAACTAGGCATTTTTTTAGACAAACCACTGATTGAAGCATAATCCCGATGAGCCTGGCCAAAAGCCTCAAATACAAAAAAATCAGCCAAACTAGCCAATAAATTAATAAAGGAAGGGTCTTTGGTTTTTTCTCCTGGATGAAATTGAACATTTTCCAGAAGAATTACTTGACCTGATTTCATCTGTTCTATTGCCTGGACTACGGCTGAGCCAATACAATCATCAAGTTTTTTTACCGGCTTATCAATCAACTGAGCTAATTTCTGGCCAATCGGATCAACTCTTAACTCTTCAACTACTTGGCCATTGGGTCGGCCGAGGTGGGTTAATAAAATGACCTTGGCCCCTTGATTTAATAAATACTCAATGGTTGGCACGCCGGTCCGAATCCGAAAATCATTAGTTACCTGTCCATCTTTTAAAGGCACATCAAAACCAAAACGGACCAAAACTCGTTTATCTTTAAAATTAAAATCCTTAAGAAATTTCATATAGCCCTTTTAACAATCTTGGCAAACTCACTAGCATTTAAAGAAGCAGCGCCGACTAAAACTCCGTTCATATTAATTCCCTTAACATAGTCAATCACATTTTGACTGGTAACACTCCCCCCATAAAGAATCCTAACCTTTTCAGCCACAGAACGATTATAGAGATTGGTCAAAGTTTTCCGAATAAACAAAACTGCTTTCATGGCATCATCAGACAAACAAGGAAGACCGGTGCCAATCGCCCAGATTGGCTCATAAGCAATAGTTATTTCTACCACTCGGCTAGCTGAAATGCCGTTTAAATCTTTGGCTAATTGCTCGCCCACAACCAAGCTCATTTCATTAACCGGTCGGCCTGAAGAATTAAAAGCGTCCCGAGCTTCTTCGCCAATACACAAAATAGGCTTAAGGAGGTTTTTTAAAACGATCTTGAGCTTGTTATTAACCCCTTCATCAGTTTCCTGGAAATATTTTCTTCTTTCTGAATGGCCAACAATGATATATTGACAGCCTAAATCTTTAAGCATTAAAGGAGAAACTTCGCCTGTATAAGCGCCTTTTTCTTGATAAAAACAATTCTGGGCGCCAATAGCTAAATCCCCGGCCAGACTAATTATTTTAGGCAAATAGGCGAAAGGCGGGCAAACAACAACCTCAACTCCTTCAACCTCTTCAATTTCTTTTTTCACTGTCCCGAAAAGGCGCTCGGCCTCTTTAAGGGTAACTGGATTCATCTTCCAATTGGCAATAATTAATGGGTTCATATTATTGAATTTTTCCCGACGTCTTTTGAGTCGGGATCCCGACTTTACGTCGGGATTTTTTAATAATTAAAACAATAACTAAAACTGGGATAAGAATGATGAAAAACCATGAAATCTCCGTATAATATTTCTCAAACTTTTCCTGGTTAGAACCAAAAACATATCCTAAAATCGCTAGAATAACTGTCCAAATACCGGAACCGAGAAAAGTGTAAAAAACAAAACTTTTCAGGCTCATTTTTGAAAATCCAGCCGGCAGAGAAACTAACTGTCTGAGCACCGGCACTAAACGACCAATAAAAGTAGAAATGTTTCCATATTTTAAGAAATATTTTTCTGATTTTTCAATCTTGGCTGGATTAATCAGCAAAAATCTAAAGAACTTGTATCGGGCCAACCCGTAAACCACTTTACGGCCTAATCTCAGAGCTAGATAATAGTTGAATAAAGCGCCCAGCAAACTGCCAATGATTCCGGATAAAATGACTAAATAAATATTGAATTGACCTTGTTGGGCTAAATAGGCAGCCGGTGGAATAACAATCTCTGAAGGGAAAGGAATAAAAGAGCTCTCCAGGGCCATTAAAAGAGTAATGCCTAAATACCCTATCTTGCCAACAACTTCTAAGACGGCTAAAGCCAGCCAGGTTGCCAGGTTTTCTATCATTTGGCTTTTCTCAAAAACTCAGCTGCTTTTTCCGGTTCAATTGTGCTAATTTCTATACCGGCCCCTAATTCAAAACCAGCCCAAGTAGCCGTCTTAGGCAGGATATTCAAATGCCAATGGTAATGATTGTAATCACCACCGCCGGCTGGAGCGGTGTGGATATAGAAATTATGAGCTGGGTTATCAAGCCCCTTATAAATTTTATTCAAAGCTTTGCCTAAAGCATCGGCAAAAAGCCATTTCTCATCTTCAGTCATTTTTTCAAAATATGGCTGATGTTTTTTAGGATAAACCCTTACTTCAAAAGCTACCTGAGAAGCAAAAGGACAAAGCACAACAAATTTATCGTTTTGATAAATAATTCTTTGGCCATCTTTAAGCTCCCATTCAAGCATAGCGCAATAAACGCACTTGCCCTGGCTTTGGTAAAAAGATTCAGCTCCATCTAAACTGCCTCGCAAATCAGGATCAATCACCGGCGCGGCAATCAACTGAGAATGGGGATGAGCCACCGAAGCGCCGGCTGATTTGCCATGATTATGGAAAATGGAAATATATTTAATATATCTTTTTTTAATCAAATCCAAATATCGGGCCTGATAAAGATCAATTACCATTTCCACCTCTTTTTGAGAGAATAAAGCTAAAGGCCTTTGATGATCAGCCGTAATAATTACTTCGTGATAGCCAAATCCATTCATAATCCGATTAGGACCCTCTTTGCGCTCGGTCAACTGGCGCCCGCTAGAAAGCGCCGGATATTTATTAGGAATAGCAATCACAAACCAAGACCCATCTTTTTTATCGCGACGAGCCACTTTTTCTTTAATGTTGTCTTCTTTGCAAAAAGGACAATCTTTAGAAGAGGCCTTTTCTTTTTCCCTTTTTTCTCGAGCAAAACTTTCTGGCCGTCGGCCCCGGCCCGTGGCAATAATGACCCAGTCATTAGAAACCAAATCCATGCGTAATTCCGAAGGAAATTTGTTTTTAAGCTTTTTTTTAATCATCATATTTATGTCTGATTAAATTCCATTTAATTTTAAATAATTCCCTAAAAGTATTTAAATAACCCTTCAAGCTAACATGGCTATCAGGATCATTAACCCAATTAACTGGAATAATACCAATTCTGTACTTAAGCTTCCGAGCTAAAGCTAAAGATTCAATATCAAAACCCCATCGGTTAATTAGAGCTCTTGTGAAAATATCTTTAGTTGCTTTAGCCGTAAAAGCCTTAAAACCGCATTGAGTATCCCAAATACCAGACACAGCCAGCAATTGAATTAAAAGATTGCCCGTATTGCCTAATTGTCTTTTAATAAATGACTGAGCTACGGACTGCTTGGCTCCGGGCGCGTCTTTCTTATCGCGTGAACCAATGACCACCTCATAACCTTGGTTAAACAAAGGAATCATTTTCTCAAAATGATCAATAGTTGTCGCGTTATCTGCATCCATAAAAAGACGAATCTCGCCTACGGCCTCAAGCATGCCTTGTTTAACCACCCAGCCTTTGCCATGATTCTTCTTATTATCAATCAATCTCAAGTTCTTAATTAAATTAGCAAATTTATTAACTACCTGGGCTGTTTTATCCTTAGCCCCGTCATTAACCACAATAATTTCATAAGTATATTTCTGTCTACTTAAATAGCGATCAATATCTAAAAGGGTTTTACTAATTCTTTTTTCCTCATTATATGCCGGAATAATCACTGACAAATATATTTTTTCCATACCCCGTAGAAGAATTTTGACATTTAATTCAAATTATCAAATTTCTTAGTATTATTTCTTTTGTTTATTAAACCTATATCCCCGTATATTTGTCGTCTAAGACGACAGTCAAAATTTCTCTACAGGGCATTGCTTGTATTATACTATAATATTAGATAAGATACAAAAAATGAGATATCACATCGTTACCTATGGCTGCCAGATGAATAAGAATGATTCTGAACGGATTGCCGCCAAGTTAGAACAAGCAAAAAACAAGCCAGCTCAGAAAGAATCGCTGGCTGATTTAATAATTATTAACATCTGTTCGGTTAGACAGTCGGCCATTAACCGAGTCCATAGCAAAGTCAACAAAATTCAAAAACAACAACCCAAAACTAAAATTGTTCTAACTGGCTGCATTTTAGAAAAGGATAAAAAAAGATTTAAAGAATTAAACATAGCCATCTGGCCGATTATTGATTTTAAAATAAAAGCCAAATGCCAGTCAATCCGTCATGCTTTTATCCCTATTATGACTGGCTGTAATAACTTCTGCGCTTATTGCGCTGTGCCCTATACCCGAGGCAGAGAAAAATCAAGGCCTGCCCAAGAAATTATTAAAGAAATTAAAAGCTTGATTAAACAAGGATACGAAGAAATTACCCTGCTAGGCCAAAATGTTAATTCCTATCTCAGTCCCAAGGATAAAACAAACTTCCCTAATTTATTAAAAATGATTAATCAGCTTGAAGGTAAGTTTAAAATCAATTTCCTTACTTCTCATCCTAAAGATATGTCCGACCAATTAATTAAAGTAATTAGCCAAAGTAAAAAAGTTTCTAAACAAATCCATTTACCAGTTCAATCTGGTGACAATCAAATTTTAAAGAAAATGAATCGGGGCTATACGATCACTAAATACAGAAATTTAATTAAAAAAATCCGCCAAGCCATACCTCAAGCGGAAATTTCTACTGATATTATTGTCGGCTTCCCTGGAGAAACCCAAAAACAGTTTCAAAACACAGTTAAATTAGTCAAACAAATCAAATTCAAACAAATCTATACATCAGCTTATTCGTCCAGACCTGGCACTGCGGCCACTAAATTAAAAGACGATGTTCATTCAAGCGAAAAAAAGAAAAGAAAAAGGATTATTTTAAACATGATTAAATAACGAAGAAAACAGA
>CEPV01028985.1_pt1 | contig 14090 bp, 10 predicted proteins | sample 530451 | NCBI WGS metagenome assembly CEPV01 (sample SAMEA2620097, study PRJEB7988) | marine metagenome | isolation source: saline water (ENVO:00002010), including | reverse complement strand
GACTCCTGAACACCGGTTTGTCCTTGCAGGAAAAGGGATCGAGATCAGCAGCAGCTGCCTGCTCAGTGAAATGTTCGAGGAGGAACTTGGCACTTCCGAAAATGTGGCCATTCTCTCTGGACCGACCTTTGCGTTGGAAGTTGCACAGAAAAAACCAACTGCTGCAGTGGTTGCTTCCTCCAATGCTAAATTGGTGAAGCAGGTCCAGGACTTGATGCACAGCCCGCGTTTCAGGCTTTATCGAAGCAATGACGTCAAGGGGGTTCAGTTGGCAGGTGCAGTAAAAAATGTCCTTGCCATCGCGGCAGGCATTGCCGAAGGAATGCAGTTGGGGCTCAATGCAAGGGCCGCCTTGATCTGTAGAGGACTGGCCGAAATGACAAGACTCGGAGTGAAAATGGGCGGGCAGCCAGAGACTTTTTCAGGAATGGCGGGGCTGGGTGATCTGATATTGACTGGAACCGGTTCACTCTCCAGGAATCACGAATTGGGAGTCCGCATCAGCCAAGGAATCTCTCCGGAGGATTTGTTCAAAAATCAACTTACTGTCACAGAAGGTGCTGCCACCTCGATTTCTCTCCAAAAACTGAGCCGTGATCATCAAATGGAAATGCCGATTTGTGAGGCAGTGTATCAGATCCTCCATCAGGGGCTTGCCCCGAGGGATGCTCTGATTCAACTTTTGGAAAGACAGATTCCTGAATCAGAAATGAGGGATTGGAACCAAATTTCATCACCAACATGAAAAGATATTTTTCAAGCCCGGTACTTACACTCTTCTTTACCTATACCCTTTTTATTTCCAGCACCTTTACCATTGCAGGACAAGATGCATCCATCATTTTTCTGTATCTGCTTGGAATCTATAGTTTGATCCGGAATAGAAAACTACCGGACATGAGTCATCCGATGCTTTGGATGTTTCTTCTATTTACGGCTTTTTCTCTTATTTCAGGGGTGCTCAATCAGTACGAAGTGGATGCATTAATGAACCTGAGAAGCAACTGGAGGATGCTGCTGCCCTTTGTCCTTTTGACGGTTCTGCACATGGTGGATGAAGAAAATCTGCTCAAAACCTACTATGCATTTTGGCTATTCATTGCAGTATACGGAATCGTTCAGTTTTTCAATGGAGCGGACTGGTTTCGACCGCAAGAATCAAGTGTGTCAACACCGTACATGAGCTCCGGTGGGGAAAGCGGAGTTTTCCATGCAAAAGGAAATTTCACACATCATCTCACTTTCGGAGGATCGATGCTCATCTGCAGTTCCCTCGCAGCCTCATTTCTCTTCATAAGGGGTCTGTATTTGACCACACGTTTGCTGATGATCCCTGCCGTTCTGATATTGTGGTTATCAACGGCAGCCTCTCTGGGACGCAGCATATGGGTTGGGTTGACGGTGGCTCTTTTTCTGCTGCTGCTCAGGATTTCACCAAAACTGATGATTATTGCAACCGTTTTGCTGACGGTAACCGCGACCCTGTTGTTCATGAATTTTGGAGAAGGACTTTTGTCCACAGGAAAACCGGAAACCCGAATCGAGATTATCCAGCATCGACTAGCCAGTGGGTTCAATCTTAAGTCGAATCGGGACCGTTTGTTGATGTGGAAAAGTGCTTGGCATGGGATTCGGGATCATTTCTGGCTTGGGATCGGGTTTCAAAAAGATGCTGAGGTGATGGAGCCATATCGGGAAAAAATCATTCAAGAGACGGGTCATCATTTTATTAATTCTGCCGGTGTTGGGGTACACAACATCTACCTTCAGACTTGGCTTAATTTTGGGATATTCGGTTTCATCTCCTATTTGGGAATATGGATCGTTTTTTTCTATCAGGTGGTGAAAGGAATCAGCAATACCCAAAAATTTGATTACTCCAACTGCATCCTCTGGGGAGCCCTGGCTGGAATTGGAGGATTCATGGCGGCAGGTTTCTTTGAGAACAATTTTCGCGACGGAGAGGTCCAGACATCGGTTTTGCTGCTGGTCAGTCTTGCATTGTATGAAATCCAGAAACAAAGATCTCTGTTTCTAAAAAAAAGGTCCTCTATGACAATGAACAGGATCTTGTAAAAAATTATCTAGAAATGAAATGGCAATGATTGAAATCCAGATACGAGAAGCAGGGGGCCCGGAAGTGCTGGAGCCGGTCGAAGCATCGATTCCGAAACCGGGTGAACAGCAGGTTTTGATCGAGGTCGAGGCAGCAGGAGTGAACCGTCCTGATGTGATGCAGAGGAAGGGGCTTTATCCTCCTCCTCCGGGTGCGAGCAGTATTCCAGGGCTTGAAGTTTCTGGAACGGTGCGTGAGATCGGACCCGGAGCAGATCCTGGTCTCAAGGGCAAACCTGTGTGTGCTCTTGTCAGCAGCGGGGGATATGCCGAGTGGTGTGTCGCTGATGAAAAGCTTTGCCTTCCTGTGCCTGAATCCATCTCATTACGTGATGCCGCAGGAATTCCTGAAACCTTCTTCACCGTATGGACCAATGTTTTTCAGCGTGGTCGATTGCAGAAAGGAGAAACCCTTCTGGTCCATGGAGGAAGTAGCGGCATCGGCACCACCGCGATTCAGTTGGTCAAACTTTTTGGAGCAACAATCTTCGTCACTGCAGGAAGTGATGAAAAATGTGATTTCTGCCTGAAACTTGGTGCTGATGCAGCCTTTAACTACCGTACCAGTGATTTTTGGGAGGAGATCAGTAAACAAGAGAAAAAGGGGATTGATGTCATTTTGGACATGGTGGGAGGAGAGTATTTTACGAAAAACGTTAAATTACTTGCAACCGAAGGTCGGCTGGTTCAGATCGCATTGCAACAGGGATATCGTGCAGAATTGGATTTGAGGGCTTTGTTGATGAAAAGGGTCTGCCTAACTGGTTCGACTCTACGTCCACGGACAGTGAACCAGAAAGCGGAAATAGCATTGGAACTTGAAGAAAAGGTTTGGCCTCATCTTGCTTCAGGAAAAATCAAACCTGTGATCCATACCACATTCCCTTTGCCTGACGCTTCAGAAGCCCACCGGCTGATGGAGGAAGGATCTCATATAGGAAAGATCCTGCTCAGCACCAAAGTTGTTTAGTCATTAGGACCATTTCAGAGAAGAACAACTCTGAAATGGATTACATGACGGCGCCCATCTGCCATGGGAGGAATTCATTGTCACCAAAACCCTGCGCTTCACTTTTGCTTGGTTTGCCGGAAGCCGTGTCCAGGATCAGTTGAAAAATCTGCTCTCCCATTTCCTGGATCGATTTTCCTCCGTCCAGCACTTCTCCGCAATTGACGTCCATGTCCTCTTCAATATGACGGTACATCGTTGAGTTGGTTGCCAGTTTCAGGCTCGGAGCAGGTTTGCAGCCGAACACCGAACCGCGGCCGGTGGTGAAACAAACCATATTTGCTCCGGCTGCGACCTGGCCTGTGACCGATACGGGATCATAGCCTGGAGAATCCATGAAAACGAAACCCTTGCTCTTCACGGCTTCTGCATATTGATAAACTTCCTGAAGAGGAGAAGTCCCGCCTTTGGCCACTGCTCCAAGGGATTTTTCCAGGATCGTGGTCAATCCTCCCGCTTTGTTGCCTGGTGAGGGATTGTTGTTCATTTCACCCTGATTTCGTTGGGTGTAGTCTTCCCACCATCGGATGAGGTCGACAAGTTTACGTCCGACTTTTTCACTGACGGCACGTCGGGTAAGCAGGTGTTCAGCTCCGTAGACTTCTGGTGTTTCACTCAAAATTGCAGTTCCACCGTGACGGACCAAAAGATCTGCGGCTGCACCGAGGGAAGGATTGGCGGTGATTCCTGAATAAGCATCCGAACCGCCGCATTCGAGGCCGAGGGTAAGATGGCTGGCGGGAAGGGTTTGCCGCTGGACGGACTTTTGGTCAGAGATCATTTCTAGAACCATGCTGATTCCTCTCTCCACCGTTTTCCGGGTACCACCACTTTCCTGAATCACCATCGTTTGCAGCAGGGAGCCAACTTCCAGTCCGGCTTCTTTCAGCCAATCTGGGATCTGATTCACTTCGCAGCCCAGTCCTACCACCAACACTCCTGCAAGATTCGGATGGGACGCATACCCGGTCATCGTCCTTCTCAGCATCTCCATGCCGTTGCCCTGGATGTTCATGCCGCATCCGGTTCCATGAGTGAAAGCAACCACTCCATCCAGGCTTCCCATGTCCGTCTCAACACCAGTCGGGAAGGCTTCACCGATGTATTTTGCAACCGTTGCTGAACAGTTCACAGAAGTCAGGATTCCAATATAATTTCGGGTGCCCGCCCTGCCGTCAGGTCTTAAAAAGCCTTCAAAGGTTACAGGTTGGGGTCTCTCTTCCGGAGTTTTGACATCCTTTCCAAATGCGTAATCCCTTTCAAAATCACGTAGGCTGACATTATGGGAATGGACATGTTGCCCTGGAAGAATCGTCCGAGATGCAAATCCGATGATCTGGTTGTATTTCCGAATTGGCTGGTCGATATCAATCCTTTGTTGGGCGACCTTGTGCCCGGCAGGGATCGGAGCCTCAGTAACCACGCCGGAATCACCGGCCTCACTCCCTGCAGGAAGGGTTTTGACGGCTACAGCGACATTGTCTTCCGGATGTAGTTTTAAAGTCGATGAATTCATTGATGCCTCATAAAGAAAGTCTGTTTTTTAACAGGGGATGATACACCCTTGGGATGCGATGGTTCAAGCCGGTCAGAATTTCATAGGGAATCGTACCGAGTTCTGTTGCCATTTTTTCGGCACTGAGGGATTGGTTGCCTTGTTGACCAAGAATCACGACTTCTTCTCCAACCGGGATTTTTTGGAGACCGGTATTGACCATGAACTGATCCATGCAGACCCGGCCGACTATCAGATTTTCTTCTGCCTGAATCAGAATTTTTCCACGATTGGATAAATCTCTGCGGAAACCATCTCCATATCCCAGAGGAATCGTTGACACTTCAATATCTTTTTCAGGAGCCCAGGTCGCGCCATAACTGATGGGTTGTCCAGCCTTAACCTTTTTGCTGTAGACAACTTGTGCTTTGAGACTTAGGGCAGGTTTCAGATCAAGCAGTCGTTGGGATTTGGGATCCGGATAGACGCCATAAAGGATAATGCCGGGGCGAACCAGGTCAAAATGGGTTTGTGGAAAATGGAGGATGCCGCCTGAATTGGCAAGGTGTCTGAGTGGTTTGTCTGTACTGTGTTTTTGAAAATATTCGAGTGCCGATTCATATCGTTTCAGTTGTTCAAGCGTCATGGGGGATTCCGGATCATCTGCACAAGCCAGGTGAGAATAGATTCCAATGATCTCAAGGTTTTGGCAGCTCAAAGCCTTCTTGATGAAATGCTCTGTTTCAAATCCTGAAGTACCGATCCGTCCCATACCCGTGTCAATTTTCAAATGAACCCGAGCGTGCGAATCCATTTGTTGAGCGATTTCTTCAGTCCAGGATAGATTTTCCAGGGAAGAAACGGTCAGATCAAGATTCCATTCGATGAGTTCTTTAATTTGTTCTCGAAGCAGTCCTCCGAAAACGAGGATGGGTACCGTAATTCCGGCCTTTCTCATTTCGAGCCCTTCCTGAGGAAGGGCAACAGCCAACCAATCCACACGCAGTTTTTGGTAGAGCTTCGCGGTTTCGATGAGTCCATGGCCATAGGCATCCGCCTTGACCACTGCCATCACCTTGGAGGTACCCGTGTGTTTTCGAATTTGCGTCAGATTATGGGCGAGGCAATTAAAGTCAACTTCAATCCAACAGGGTCTCATGGGAATTTCAGGAAATATCCACCAAATTCAGCCTGGAAAAATTATCCCTGCTGACTGTAGAAACCGAAAAGAGCACTGCAAAACAATTCAAAGTTTTCGATTTCAAAATCTTCATTGATCTTCTCAAGGGTTTCGAGGAATTGCTCAAATCCTTGAAATTGTCTGTAGGCTGGGTAGATGCGAACTCGAACCTCATGTTTCAGAAACATGGGGACCATTTCGTTGACCAGACTTGCAAGCTGATTGGGGTCTTCCTTCAGGCGGTTCAAGACATGATGAAAAAAAGCTTCAATTGCCGTTTGCAGTCTGACTTGGTTTTCTGGGAGATGTGCTTGTTGCTCATACCCCTTCCCTTTGGTTGGGACAGAACTCCCCTTGGTGACTTTTCGTTTCTGGTGGGCACTTCCACTTCCAGGAAAATGTACCCTGTAGCCCTGATCAGTACCTATCTCTTGGACCAAGGCTCCTGCCTTTTTTGGATCCAAATCCAAGGGAGGGACTTCACTGCCTAGAATGCGTCCTAAAAAGGGATTCTTCTGATTGCTGTAGACTTCGTAAATCTCCCTTCCAAATTCATATGGCAACGCTTGCGTTCCCTTGATATTTCGGGGATTTTGTTCAAGAATCAGCGGTGTTTTCTGCTTTTCTTTTGAGCTTTCGTCCGTCAAAGGATAACTCTAGTGATTTGGAAAAATGGATATGAATATAGCTGCTGAATAAGCATGATTGTTTTCAATCAGTTCGATTGACAAAGTTGCTGATGAAAATCATTTTCAGTTTCTATTTAGGAAACATGCAGGATGAAATATAGCATTTGAATTTCTTCATATTCCAGTAATTCCTAGGGCTGTTTATATTCAATGGTTGAAAATCCAATCAAATCCTTAGCAAAGGAACGTTCTTTGCGTATTGTGTTCATGCAGGATCATCACCTGAATGAACTTTTCTTTTTGATTTTCTAATTGCGGATGTTGAAACCAACACATATCAGATTGCTTTTTTTAGGATTCCTGAGCCTCTCTGCTTCCAGTTCATTTGCTCTGGTTCCAGAGTGGAATGTTTATCGGGATGTTTTTTTGGATGGAGGTTGTCCACGGATCATCAAGGAACTAGGTTCAATCAAGGTCACCTCTCCTGGTCCCCATGGCGATTTCTGGTCGAAGTCCATGTTGCTCGTCGGCAAATGTTTGTTGAAAGAGCAACAGCCAGTGAAGGCAAAAAAATTCTTTTTGCTTTCTTCTAAAGGGGCCTATCCGGATGCTGCGCTGTATCATCTGACTCAGGCTAATTTGGAGGCCGGTGAAAAATCCAAGGCATTGGAATACATTGCTCAATTGTTGAAGCAACCGAAGCACAAATTCTACCTGGCCAGGGTCCACACTTTACTCAGAGAGAATTTCAAGAGTGACGATGAAAAGGAAATGCTTTTTCGGTTTCTTTCCAAGCAAAGGGAAAATCCGAAACTCTTGCTGAAAGATGCAGTTTTGCACCAAATTTTTATGACGCAGTCTGACAAGATGCACCAACCGGTTGCAAAAGAATTAAGGTTGCTGGGTTGGATGTATCCTGAAGATGTTGAGAGTGCGAAAATGGCCCATAAGGCAATCTGGCCCACAGATTTTCAAGACCTGAGCCATGATCAAATCAAGCTCCGTGTTCGAAATCTACAAAAACTCAATCTTCACCAATATCTTGGCAATCACCTTCTAATCCTTGCAGAAGGAAGAGATGCAAAGCTTCGGCGCTGGCTTGGCAATGCGTGGATCAAATCGCATTTCAAAACCAAGCATTATAAAAATTTATCCTCGAGTATTGAAAATGGGGAATTGGGGAAAAAATGGGGGATTTCAAACAAAAATCTGCTTTATTGGAATGCCCTGATCAAAATCAAACGATGGAAGTTGCAAGAAGCAGTAGGTCATATTGAAAGTCTGAAAAAAATTGATCCCAAAAACAGCAGACTCCCTTTTCTCTATTTTTCCCTGGCGAAGAATTATAAAACCCGAAGGAGACCCAAAGACGCACATCAATGGTTATCCCGACTGATACACGAATTCCCAAAACATCATCAAACGATGAAGGCTCACTGGGAACAGGCCTGGAAGCATTACACCCGAAATCAGCATCATTCATCATTGAAACATCTGGATGCAGGGTTGTCGTTAACCTCGAAGCATTCGAAGATTCGGCCCCAGTTCATTTATTGGAAAGCTAAAATCCATGCTCTGCTGAAACATGAGAAAGAATCCGACAAGCTTTATGGAGAATTACTCTCAAAATATGCCAACACCTATTATGGTTTGCGTGGTCTTCTCGAGCAGGAAGAACCCGAAGGTGAATCAGGCACAATGAAAATTTTGGCGAAAAAAGATCAGCACAGACCTGGGCAGGAATTATCTTCAGAAGAAGAAATTTTTTTAAATCGTTGGGAGTTTCTGTTCGATATTTTTGATACGGAACAGGCAGAGGCAGAAATACTCAATGCCCTTAAAAATGATCACAGCAGAAGTTTCAGCCGGAAGATCTGTGAACTGCTGAATCACTATGAGGCGTTTCACACACTTCAAAAGGTGATTGCCAATCATTATATCTTTGTGCTCTATGATCAGAAAATCGGTGAAGATCCCTTGTGGGAATTTGCCTTTCCAAGGCCTTATTGGGCCCATGTCCGTGAAGTAGCTTCCAAGGCAGGGATTGATCCATATTTCGCTCTTGCGATCATGCGTGAAGAGAGTCATTTCAATCCGAATGCAATTTCACGTTCCGAAGCGATGGGTTTAATGCAATTGATGCCAGCCACGGCAAAAGAGCAGGCGGGAAGGCATAAGATCCAGATCAGGGACCTGGAAGAAATCTTTGATCCTTTTCTCAATACTTTGCTGGGGACACATTACTTGGGCAAAATAGCTTCACGGTTCAATGATGAACTCGTCTATACTGCAGGCGGATACAATGCGGGACCTACCAACATGAAACGTTGGTTGAAGACCTATAATGGCGCCTCTCCAGAAGAATTCGTAGAACACATTCCATTTCAGGAAACCCGGGAATACGTCAAAAGGGTCTACCGCAGTTACCAGATCTATCTTCAAATCTATAGTTCCTAATCTGTTTCTCCTCTTCTTCTTTTTCTGCAAGACATGACGCTATACGCCGAGAGAACTTTTAAAATAGACACGGAAAACGCATTCAAGGTCGGTCCACACATCGTCAAGGTGGAAAAGGAATGGGCCCCGGTGGTCAAACTCAATCTGGGCGAGCCTGATTTCCCTGTTCCTTCTCACATCAAGGATGAGATCAAAAGGCAGTTGGATCTGGACAATACCCACTATTGCGATCCGCAAGGACTATTAAGTTTGAGGGAGTCTATAGCAAGGCAGGTCAGTCAAACACGCAAATTGGAAGTGGGGCCTCAACAGGTGGTGGTGTTTCCGGGAGGAAAACCTCCGATAGGACTGGCACAGCAGGTTTATTGCAATCAGGGTGATGAAGTGATCTACCCCAGTCCAGGCTTCCCGATTTATGAATCATTCATCCGCTATGTGGATGCGGTTCCGGTTCCACTGCATCTGGATGAGGCGTCGGATTTCACCTTTTCTCCAGAACAACTGGCAGAACTGATCACTCCGAAGACCAAGTTGATTTACCTCAACTTTCCTTCCAATCCGACCGGAGGAGTCGCAACCCGTGAACTGCTTGAGTCGATTGCCGAAGTGATCCTGGAACGTTGTTCAGAAGATGTGCGGGTCTATTCTGATGAAATCTATGAAAATATCCTTTTCGATGGTCTGAGCCACCATTCAATCGCTTCGATGCCTGGAATGGCTTCCAGGTCCATCATCGCCAGCGGATTTTCGAAAACCTATGCCTGGACCGGAGGTCGAATCGGCTATGCAGTGTTTCCCAATACGGAAGAAGCAGAGATTTTCAAAACCCTGAACATCAATTATTTTTCCTGTGTCCCTCCCTACAATCAGGAAGCGGCCAGAGTCGCCCTGGAAAATACGCTCTCGAAAACAGCAGTGGGGCAGATGGTCCAAACTTTTGAAAAAAGAAGGGATGAAATTTTGGAAGCTTTGAACCAGGTCGAAGGAATCAGTTGCCGCAAACCCGGAGGAGCATTTTACCTTTTCCCGAACATATCAGAAGTATGCTCAAAGCTGGAATTGACAGAATTTTACTCGGCCCTTTCCGAATCGGAGAAAAAGGAAACTTCTCCAGCAGGAATCTTCCAGATGTTTGCTCTCTACGAACATCAGGTGGCGGTTCTTGACCGGCGGTCTTTTGGAAGTCTTGGGTCGGAGGGGAAGCATTACTTACGCCTTTCCACCGCTTCTGAAATCGAGGTGCTTCGTGAGGGAGTGCAGAGGCTCAAGAATGCTTCCGAGGATCAGGCCGGACTCAAACGGTTTCTTGAACGGAGGCCTGATCTTCCATAGACGAAACGAGTTTCAGCAGGTTTTATGGGGCTAAGCTCAGCCACCATAAAAAGTTTTTTCTCCTAGATCCCTAAGCCAAAGTGTTTCGTCGTCTGCACGTCCTCCTGGTTCATTGGACACTCCTGCCTCAAGGACTTCACCGACAAAAAGGGAATGATCCCCTTTTTCAATGCTGTCGACGAGGCTGCATTCGACGAAAGCGATCGCATTGTCCAAAAGAGGACAACCTGCAGCACCAGTTTGGAATGCTTCTCCACCCAGGGTTTCACCATCTCTTTCGACGGGTTTGAAGAACGCATAGGCCAAGCCTTGCTGATTCTTACCCAAAACGTTGAGAGCAAATTTCCCGGATTCTTTGATGATGTCATGAATCAAGGAATCTTTTTTTACACCAAGTGCAACCAAAGGGGGTTGGAAAGAGGTCTGAGTGACCCAGTTGATGGTTGCTCCGGACATCCGTCCCTGACTGTCTTCTGCAGTCAGCACATAAAGTCCGTAAGGTATCATCCTCAATGCAGTTTTTTTTGCATTTTCATCCATGGCGTCTTCCTATATTTATTGTTTTTATAGACTCAAAATGGGGCTTAATCCTTATTGATAAGATCCATTGCGGTAATGTTTGAACTCCAAATAATCGTGAAAAATAGAAGGTTTATAAATAGATTTTTCATACAGGATTCTTATACATTCTTGAATCCCCTCAATGATCGATGGATGTGGATGGATCAACTCAGCCAATTCACCAATTCCTTTGTCCATCGAGATCAAGAGAGCAACAGCCTGAATCGCACTGGATGCATGTTCTCCTAACGCACGCATGCCAAGCACTTTCATTTCTTCATCATCAGTGACCAGGATTTTGAAGAACCCTTGGGTTTTCCGCATGGCAATAGCCCTGGGGATACAGCAGAAGTCGAATTTTGCACAGTGGAAGTTGATTCCTTTTTGCATGGCCTGCTGTTCATTCATTCCAACACCCGCGACTTCAGGGTTGAGAAACATGATGGTCGAGATGTTTTCGTACCCTAATTTTTTTAATGGATTTCCATACATCTTTTCAATCGCGTGGCGTCCTTCCAATTCACCGACGTTGACCAGAGCAATATCAGAGGTTATGTCGCCCACGCCGTAAATGTGGTCGATATTGGTTTGAGTATCTTGATCCACAATATAACCTTGATCACTCAACTCCAGACCGATTTCTCTCATCCCCGTGTTTTCTATATTTGGGACCCTACCGACGGAAACAAGCCCTTTTTCTGCTTCAAAGGATTCTTTACTTCCATCAGGATGTTGCAAAAGATATTCAACTTTTCCTTCAACCACATCCATTTTTTCCAGTCTGGACTCACGATGTATCAGCACCCCGTTGGCTTCCAGGTTTTTTTCCACAACTTTGGCCAGGTCTTCATCTTCAAAAGGCAGAATCCGATCATCTTTAGCGATAAGGTGGACTCGGGTTTTTCCAAAATTCGAAAAGATCGTTGCGAATTCGCATCCGATCACCCCAGCACCCAGAATGACCAGGCTTTTAGGATATTCTTGCAAGGTACTGATGCCGTCACTGGTCAATATCACAGACTCATCGATGGGAATATCCGGGAGTTTTCTGGGCCTACTTCCTGTCGCGATGATGACATTTTTCGCATAAATTCTGGTCGTTACATCCTCAGTCTCCACTTCGATTTCATGAGGAGAAACAAAGCGCCCCCAACCGCGTAAAAAAGTAAAATGTTGTGGATCACGTTCAATCACCTGGTCCAGGTGTTTTTGGAGTTGATTTGAACGCTCCATGACTGCTTCTTCGACCTCCTTCACAACATTTGAAAATCCAATTGAAGGCATCGGAAGTCCATAATGCCTCATCCTCTGGTTGAAGGATCCGTATTCTTTTGAAATTTCCCAGAAGGTTTTTGATGAAAGTGCACCATCAAATATGCCCGCTCCCCCCAAACGCTTTTTTTCAACAAGAAGTACCTTTTTATTAAAATCCACAGCTCTCATGGCAGCAGCATAACCTGAGGGACCGCCACCGATTATGCATAGATCATAATGTTCCATATTCAATTTAGTTTATTCACGGAATGGGCGTATACATCCCAAGGGAAAATTGAAAGAACGAGGTTCTTTTTGTTAAAAAAAGAATGTTATGACAGAAAGTACCCAGAATTTAAAGTCAGCCTAAATCTTTTGGCTTCGCTCCTTGATTTCATGATTGAGGATACGGTCATTCTCACTGTAGTCCATGGGGACTTCCACGACATGAACTCCGGGTGTGTTAAAACACTGTTCTAGCAGTGGAACCAGTTGTTCCGTTTCTTCGACACGGTGCCCCTGTGCCCCATAACTCTGGGCATATCGGACAAAATCTGGATTCCCGTAATCGAGCCCGAATTCAGGGAGATTCATGTTGGCCTGTTTCCATTTGATCATCCCATAGGCATTGTCACGGAGGATCATGACCACAAGGTTGAGTTTCAGTCTGACGGCAGTTTCGAGTTCCTGGGAATTCATCATGAACCCTCCGTCACCGCAGATGGCCATCACCCAACGTTCTGGGTGAACGATTTTCGCCCCCATGGCAGAAGGCAATCCCGCCCCCATCGTAGCCAAGGCGTTGTCCAATAATACGGTATTGGACTGATGGGCAAGATAATTTCGGGCAAACCAGATTTTGTAGACACCATTGTCCAGGGCGATGATGCCATCCGAGGGCATCACTTTCCTGACATCAGCCACCAACCGTTGCGGGTAGACTGGGAAACGTGGATCATCGGCTCCTTCGGCAAGGTGCGTGATGACCTGTTCCTGGACCTTCATGAAATAATTGAAATCCCAAGTATCCTTTTTCATGATTCTTTCCTTGATCTGCCACATGCTGTTGCCAATGTCTCCGATCACTTCCAGTTGAGGGAAGTAAACAGGATCAACATCCGCACTCATGAAATTGATGTGAATCACCTGGAATGAATCCTCGGTCATGAAAAAAGGAGGTTTTTCGATGTCATCATGCCCGACATTGATGATGAGGTCCGAATTATCAATGGCCCTGTGCAGAAAATCATTGGCAGAGAGCGAGGCGTTACCAAGAAAGAGCGGATCTCTTTCATCCAGGACTCCCTTGCCCATCTGGGTGCTGATGAACGGGATTCCAGTTTTATCCACAAACGCACGCAGCATTCGTGCAGGAAGTTTGCGGTTGGCACCGGCTCCGATCAGGAGCAGCGGGTTTTTTGCTGCTTCGATCATGTCCACGGCCTGTTTTACCGCTTTGTTTTCGGCAACAGGTCTTCGGGCACGGCTCGCAGGAATGGGGCTTAAATCGGTCTTTTCAGAAGCAATGTCTTCAGGAAGTTCAAGATGGGAAGCACCAGGACGTTCCTCCTGTGAGATACGGAAGGCTTCACGGACTCTTGAAGGGATGTTGTTCCCACTGACAATCTGATGCGTGAACTTGGTCAAGGGGAGCATCATTTCAACCACATCCAGAATTTGAAATTTTCCCTGCTTGCTGTGCTTCACCGGTTTTTGGCCGGTTATCATGACCATTGGCATTGCCGCCAGCTGGGAATAGGCTGCAGCGGTGACCAGGTTGGTTGCTCCAGGTCCAAGGGTTGACATGCAGACTCCGGCACGTCCGGTCAAACGCCCATAAGTGGCGGCCATGAAACCTGCTGCCTGCTCGTGACGGGTGAGAATCAGCTTGATGCTCGAATTCCGGAGCGAATCGAGGAGGTCCAGGTTTTCTTCACCTGGGATTCCAAACAGATATTCTACTCCTTCTTCCTCCATACATTTTACGAACAGATCAGATGCTTTCACAATTTTCTCTCAATTTAAATGTTGTCGGTGGTTCAATTCACTCAAGGTTTG
>CEPV01029096.1_pt1 | contig 14123 bp, 14 predicted proteins | sample 530451 | NCBI WGS metagenome assembly CEPV01 (sample SAMEA2620097, study PRJEB7988) | marine metagenome | isolation source: saline water (ENVO:00002010), including | reverse complement strand
TAATGCTAATAAATACAATATATCATTAAATTCAATGTAATTAATTGTAAAATAAGCCTATTTTAATCACGTAAAAATTTATTCGTGTAATAGTTGATATATTATTATATATAGCTACGCTAATATTAGGTAGTTTATAATAGTTTTATGAAAAATCCATTCTCAAATCTTTTTAAAAAAAAAGGTAAGACAGAAGCTCCGGTACCTTCACCTGCTTCGGGGAGCGATAAGAAGAAACAGGGTTTTTTTGCAAAATTTCTAAAAAATAGATTAGGTAAATCTGCAATTCAAGGTGAAGAAATGATAGGTGTAGAGTTAACACCTCAAGAAATCAGACTGGCACAGTTAACGAGTAATAAGTCTAATCAATGGATTTTAGATAGATTTTATGTTCATAAAATAGAAGGATTATCAGAGGGAAGCACAGTTTTAGAAAATCCTGACAAAGTTGCCGATGAATTGAAACTTGCATTACAAAAATCAAAAATTGCAACTACTAATGCAGCGATAGCAATTCCTGTAACAAGTGCAATTATTAGAGTTGTAACCAGTCCTTTAATGACTGATGAAGAATTAAAAACTGCCATTAATTCAGATTCTTTGTGGGAAAATTTAGTTCAACTTACGGATAATCTAGAAGACTATTCAATATTCCATCAAGTCATAAATAAAAACCAAACTGCAAATACCATGGATATTCTTTTTGTGGCATCAAAATTATCAGACATTAATAGCTACACAGAAATAATTAAAAAAGGTGGATTGAGCGCCGTTATCATTGACGTTAAATGTTTTGCTTTAAAGTCAGCCGTTGATCAAATAAATCAAATAGCAGGATCAATTGAAGAATCTAACTTAACTGCAGTTTTAGAATTTGGTTTAGATGAAAATTATGTAATGATTTTATATGAAAACAATCCAATTATTACAGATATATTTATTAGAAGCCAGGATAGAAAAACTTTAATCGAGTCTAATAACCAAGAAGAAATGGAAGCATTGGTTAGAAGGTATATGACACAGGTTAAACAAGCTGTTCAGGATTTTGAAACAAAATACGAAAAAAGAATTAGAAATTTAAGAGTAACTTCTAATTTACCAAATGTAGAAGAGTATTTAGCAAGTTTTAGAAAAAATATGGTGAACACGGGGTTTAATTTGTTTGATCCACTGGAAGGAATTAAAATTCCTGCTCAATTAGAAGAAAGTGTTAAACTTGAGAATAGATCTTATTTTTCAACTGTAGTTGGATTAGCATTTAGAAAGCTAGATGTATTTGGTTACTACAAATTTGTAACAGCAGTTAAAAATATTAATTTATTGCCTAACAGAGAAAATATGATGGCACAAAAGAAAGCAAAAGTATTTTCAAATTTTGCTTTCAAAGGGGTAGTAGGCATTGTTGCTGCTGTTTATATAATTTTATTTGGTTTGTCTTTTTGGCAAATTCAAACATTGGGTAAAAAAATAGTTGGTTATGATCAGATACTTCAAACTCACGAATTAAAAACAATTGAAAAAGATAAACTTGCAAAAGAACTTGGAATGTTAAATAAATCTTTAAAACTAAGCACTTCTATTAAATCAAATAAAACATTAAGCTTTAGAGTATTGGCTCAAATAGCATCTGCAGTTCCAAAAAGAATTAAGTTTAAGCGGTTAGAATATAATGGATCCAATCAAGTTATTATTGAAGGATTTGCTTATAGCGATCAAGATATTTTAAAATTAATAAATAATTTAAATGTTAAAAGTTTAATTTCACAAGCGTCACTTGCATCTATGTCATTACCAAGCACAGGTCAGAAAGGCAAAACTGCAATGAAAGGTTTCAAAATAGCTTGTGTATTGGAGAACGTATAATGGATTTAAAAAATATACAAATAAGCGACATTAAAGAAAAGATTTTAGCTGCTGCAGATAAAAAGACATTAATCAAATTTGGAATTGCTTTAGGGTCAATAATATTATTTTTAATAGTTTATTATGCAGTTTTAAATCCATTGGTCAAAGATCGAAAAGCAAAATATGAAGATAAATTATTAAAACAAAACGAAATCAATCAATTTGAAAATGATATAGCTACTCTTAAAGCAAGAATAAAAAAATTAGCTCCTGAAGTTAAAGAAAAATCTACTTTATTTCATTCCAAGGCAGAAGTTGAAGGTTTATATAATAGCCTAAGTCGGTTTGCTGGAAATTACGGATTAGTGATTTCAAAAATTGAAAAGAAAAAAGCAAAACCAATCCTGAAAAAAGGAATAGCCAACCAAGCTGAAAAAAACATAAAAATAAAAATGGTTTCTTATTATAAAATTCCTGTAGAATATGAAATCAAGGGAAATTTTCTAGGCTTTATTAAGTTCAAAAGAGCAGTATCTAAATCCAAAAAAATGTTGAATTTTGACAAAGAGACCATAAGTATAGTACAAAACGATCCAACTGGAGCGATAATAGTAAAAGGGACATTAACAATAGTAGGATTACCGGATGAATTTTTTTAAATATTTATTTTTTATAATATTTTTGCTTTCTGCAACAATTAGTTTTGCAGCTGACAATGATAAAGAAAAATTAAAAGAGCAAGTAAATGAAATTGTAAAAGAAATTCAAAACGAAGTTGTAAATGAAATTCAAGAAGATGATGAAGTTCCATTAAATGATCCTTTTGCTGGAAATGAAGGAAATACCAATAAAGCACGAACTGGACTGGATGACGGAGAAGAACAAGATGAAATGAGTTTATATAATTTTAAACTTGTAGGATTAATTTCTGGAAAAGATCATAGTTATATCTCTTTAGCTAACTCATCGGGAGAAGTATTGACATTAACACTAGGTCAACATTTGGGAAAAATTAAATTGGCAGATTTAAGATTAACGGAAGCGATTTTTGAAAAAGATGACAAAACTTACATTATTATTGATTTTAACGGCGGGATAAGAGAAACAGATGAGTATTAAAAAAACAATCCAATTTATTGGAATAATTATATTTGCACTGATTTTAAATGGATGTGCTAATTCTAAATTTGCTAGAAAATATAATAAACCTTTTAAACACAACACACCATTAATCAAAGATGATATTAAAAAATCTGGCAAAGCTGAGATCGCAAAGACTTTGGAAATGGGACCAAAACCTGTTGAAGGAGACACTAGAAAGTTAGGAAAAAGAAAAAAAATATCATCTCAAGTACAGAGAAATTATTTATTAATTCCTGATACTTACCCATTATTAAAACAAAGAGTTACATTAAAATTTAAGAATTTAGATTTTAAAGAAACTATGGAATTAATGGGCAAAATTGGTGAGATAAATGTTTTGGTCGGAGACGAGGTAGCAGGTGCTATTACTGCAGAATTAATAGATGTACCATGGGACAAGGCATTTCAAGCGCTATTAGATATGAACAATTATGCATCGGATATTGATGTCGTTAGCAATTTAATAAGAGTACACTCACCAGAAAATTTAACAGCACAAGAAAGTTATAAAACTGAAAGAGCCCAGGCAGTTAAAAAGAAAGTTGAATTAGAAGATAGCGTAGAACCAATTTTTTCTGAGATATTTAGACTTTATTATATTTCACCAGAACAAGCAAAAAATACTCTTAATGAATTGTTTACCTCAGCTGCTGGAGAAGGTTCATACATCCCTATTCAAATTACCGAAGAAATTACAACGAGATCAATTATTGTTAGAGGTAAAGAAAAAGATTTAGATGTTGTTGATAAAGTGATCAAAGAAATTGATGTTAGAACTAAACAAGTTTTAATTGAAGCATTCATTATTGAAGCAAATTCTGATTTTGAAAAGGCTCTTGGTACTAAACTTGGTGGTTATTATAAACGAACAGGCGCTAAACAAGCTGGTGGTGTAGTCGGCACTAGTTCTGCAGGAACTTTTGATGATACTTCAGCAGCTCTAGGTTCAACAGCTGACTCAATAACGGATTTTGCAGCGGGTTCAGCCACAAGTGGAATTGGAATTTTAAGAAAAACAGGTTCTGCAGTTTTAAAAGCTGAAATTACAGCTTTAGAGAAAATAGGAATGGGTAAAACAATTTCAAATCCAAAAGTATTTACTCTAGACAATCAACTTGCAACAGTTACCCAAGGCCAAGAAATTCCTTATCAAACGACTTCAGAAGGCACAACCTCAACCTCATTTAAAGAAGCTGCATTAAAATTAGAAGTTATACCAAGCATCATTGGAGATGGAAATATTCTATTAGATATTAAAGTAAATAATGACACTCCAGATAAATCAGGAGGTGCTGATGAACCCCCTATTAACAAGATGGAAATTGTTACAAAATTACTAGTAGCAGATGGCGATATTGTTGTAATTGGTGGAATTAAAAAAAATTCAAAAGCTAACAGTAAATCACAAACTCCAGGTATAGGTAATGTGCCAGTAATAGGAAACCTGTTTAAAGGAAAGACAACATCTGATAGCCTAGATGAATTACTGATATTCATAGCACCAAGAGTTCTATAATGATAAATATAAGTAGAGAGTCAGAAATAAATTTAATTAATATCCTTATTGATCAAGATATTATTTCAGGAAAAGATTTAGCCAATATTAAAAAAGTTTCAACAGAAGGAAAGAAATCACAATTAGATGCAGTATTTGAATTAGAATTAACCGATGAAGAAAAAATTTTGGATCTTTTGGTTAAGGAACAATCTTTAGCTACAATTGATCTCACAAATATTCCAATAACCGATCAAATAAAATCGGTATTACCTTCAAACTACATAAATATGAATTTTATTGCACCATTCAAAATTGAAGGCAAAACACTTCACATAGCAATTTCAGATAGTTCAAAATTGAGCTTAATGAGAAATTTAAAAACAATTACAAAAATGGACATTGAACTGCATGCAGCAAAAGTATCAAATATTTCTGATTTTATTACAAAACTACTTGAAGGGGAAGAAACAACAATAAAATCAATTAAAGCAGCAAATGCAGAAAAACAAGAACAACAAGAACAAAAAGAAAAAACTAAAACTTTTGAATATGAAGTTGACGAAAGTGCTGAAGTTTTAGAAGAAACACCCGAAGAAGACATAGAGGCAATTGAGAATGAGTCTGAGGTAATAAGATTCAGTACAGCAGTAGTAGCAGAAGCAATTAAATCTGGAGTGTCAGATATTCATATCGAACCTTACAGATTTTCTTCAAGAGTTAGATATAGATTAGATGGTATGCTTCAAGAACAAACACATTTTAAAAAATTTTTACATTCAAATTATGGTGCTGTTGTAACTAGATTTAAAATTATGGGTAAACTAGATATTGCAGAAAGACGTTTACCGCAAGATGGTGCAATACCATTTAAAATAGAGGGTAAAGTAGTTGACCTTCGTCTTTCAATTTTGCCTACAGCAACTAATGAAAGAATAGTAATGAGGGTTCTAAATAAGGATGCTGGAGATATTAGTTTGGAACAATTAAATTTCGACGAAAATGATTTAAAAATTTTAAGAAAAGCAATACATAGCACTCAAGGATTAGTGCTGGTAACCGGTCCAACAGGATCTGGTAAAACTACAACTCTATATAGTATTTTAAAAGAAGTATCCAAACCTCATTTAAATATTTTAACTGCAGAAGATCCTGTCGAGTACGAATTGGATGGAGTAGCACAAGTTCAAATTAAAGATGATATTGGTTTAAATTTTGCTACAGCTTTAAGATCTTTTCTACGTCAAGACCCAGAGATAATTCTAGTTGGAGAGATGAGAGATAAAGAAACTGTTGATATTGGATTAAAAGCTGCATTAACAGGGCACTTAGTGTTTAGTACACTTCACACTAATGATGCACCAAGTACAATTACAAGATTACAAAACATGGGAACACCTGATTATTTAATTAGTGCTGCTTGTAGTCTTGTTTTGGGACAACGTTTGGCTAGAAAAACTTGTGTGGAATGTAGAGAGGAAGATCCAGATATTACACCAAAAGTTTTAACAGAATTTGGATTTACAGCTGAACAAGCTTCAAGAGCAAAAGTTGTCAGAGGAAAAGGTTGTCCAAAATGTAAAGACAGTGGTTACAAAGGTCGTATGGGTATTTATGAAGTGCTAAATGTTACAAAAGCAGTGAAAGAAGCAATTCTTAGAAAAGCAACAACTCCTGAACTAAGAGAAATAGCAATCAAAGAGGGCTTTAGAACCATGAATGATATGGGACGTGAAATGATTTTGAGTGGAGATTTAAATTTTAGAGAGTACGAACGTGTACTCACTATGGGTTAATAAATCATGTCATCAGAAACATTTTCCTATAAAGGAATTTCAGCAGGAAAATATGTAGAAGGCACGATTGATGCGATCAATCAGGAGGAGGCCTCTTATAAGCTTAAAGACCAAAAAATTATAATCACCAAAATAATAAGAACCAAAAAAAAAATCGCCGAAAAAGTTAAAAAAAAAGGTGGTGGTGGTTTTTCCTTATTTAAGAAGAAAATAAAACCAGCAGATGTTGTAATTTTCTCAAAACAATTTGCAACAATGGTAAAAGCGGGATTACCAATATTGAATGTTCTTTCAATGCTGAGAGATCAACTTGAACACCCGGAATTAAAAATTATTGTTGAAGATATTAGAAAGAGTTTGGAAGGAGGAGTTACTCTATCTAAATGCTTTGACAAATACCCTAAAGTTTTTGACAATATATATGTGAACCTAATCAAAGCAGGTGAGGCTAGCGGTAAATTAGATGTATTTTTATTGAAATTAGTGGAATCATTAGAAAAAAGAGAAAAAGTAAAAAAGAAAATTAAAGGTGCGCTTATGTATCCTGCTGTAATGTTTTTTACAGCAATAACCGTTATGGTTTTTATGTTAATTAAAGTAGTACCTATATTTGCCGAAATGTATGAAGGTATGGGAGTTCCATTACCAACACCAACAGCGGTAATCATGACAGCAAGTAATTTTATGAGAGGAACGGGAGGAATGGTTACAGGAATATCAGTAGCAACATTTTATATTGTATTTAAGTATTTAACTACAAAAGTACCTGCGATTAGATATAAGTGGCATGGAAGAATTTTAAAGATGCCAGTTTTTGGAGATATGATTTTAAAATCTTTAATAGCAAGAGTATCACTTATTATGGGAAATCTTAGTGCTGCTGGTGTAAATTTACTGGAAAGTTTAGAGATTGCAAAACAAGTTAGTAATAACGATGTTGTTACTCAAGCATTAGAAAATGTTAAAAAAGGAGTTTTCTCAGGAGATACATTGACAAAATTATTTTTAAAAGAACCAACTTTTCCATCAACTTTCAGTCAGCTAATTTCAGTTGGAGAACAAACCGGTAATTTGGATGAAATGTTTACTTCTGTTTCAAATTATTATGAGGAAGAATTTGATACATCAGTGGATAATATGTCGAGTTTGATTGAACCAATTATGATTGTATTTATGGGTACCATGATTGGAGGATTGATGATCGCTATGTATTCACCAATCTTTAATGTTGGTGCAATAATCGGCCAGTAATTTTTTTAAATTAAAATATTAAATTAATATCTTTTAGTTAGAACTAAGTGATTAATCCAATCTTTTCTACTAGTTTTAAAAACAATTTCATCCATTATTTGACCAATAAAAAATGTACCAAGACCTCCAGGTCTAATCTCATCTAGCTTTCTAGGTTTAATATTTTCTGGAACGGCAGGCTCACCTTTATCCAAAAGTTCTAAAGTTAAAACTTTATTTTCGTAACAAATTTCCACTCGCATTTGATCAGTAGTTGGATGACCATTGTATGCATGCTTAACAACATTTTGTGCAGCTTCCGCTAATGCCAAAACTACATCATCCATAGTACTTTCTAATTCAGGAACTTTCGATAAAACTTCTCTTGCAAAAGCTCTTATTTCTTTAAGACTTGCTGCGTTTACATCAAAATCTTTTTGTTCTTTTACAGACATTTAATCCAGATTTAATATCTGCTCCAATTTTGCCATCATAATCACTTTCAAAACTGATTTACTTATCTCTTTTAAAGTAACTTTAGTTCCAAGCTCCGTTGCTTTTTGATGACTTTCTATAAGAACAGAAATACCAGACGAATCCATGTATTGAACTTCTTTTAAATTTATATGAACTTCTTTTTTAGCCTCAATTAAAGGCATAATCACTTCTTTAGCCTTGTCAGTGACTTCCATATCGATTTCACCATCAAGAAATACCGTAGAAATATTACCTTCTTCAGTGACTTTATATGACATAGCGCATTTATTTATTAATTTTTAAATAAAATCAACAACTTTTACGTTATTTTCTTGACCCATTTTGATGACTCGTTTTATAATATCTCAATAATAAATAGTATAATTAATAATAATAATAAATAGTATAATTAATAATAAATAGTATAATAAGTAATAAGTAATTAATTTGGAGGAATTTTAAGAAATGAAAAAATTTAACAGTAAAGGTTTTACTCTTATTGAGTTATTAGTTGTTGTGGCAATTATCGGAATTTTGGCAGCTGTTGGAGTTACAGCATACAGTGGCTATACAAGTGGAGCTAAACAAAGTACCACAAAAGCTATTCATTCAAATCTTTTAAAATATATAGCAGCCGAATGGCAAAAATGTTCTATAGATAGCTCAGGAAAAGTAATGGCTAAGAATACAAGTACTGCCGCACAACATATTTCATGTGCTACACAAGGTGCATCTGATGTTGTTACACTATTAACCACTGCTTCAAATTCACCACTTGAAGATAAGGATCCTTATGATGGAAGTTATGCAATTGTTGGAACAGCCCCAACCGGAAAAGCTATTGCTGGAAATGTAGTTTTAACATCATCATCTCAAACTCTAACATTAAGTACATGTTTTAAGTATTCGGGTTCAGCGTGTGCAACTGACTCGACACTAACAAACACATACACTCTCGAGTAAGGAATTTTGTTTTTATAAATTTATGTTAACCAAGAGTTATGGTTTTTCATTGATCGAACTTTTGGTTGTTGTAGCCATTCTTGGGATTTTATCAGCTGTAGGAGTTACAGCTTATCAAGGCTATGTATCTTCTGCGAAACAAAAATCAGCAGAAAATGTAATGATGCAAATTTCTTTAGGTCAAACAGAATATTATTCAGAAAATGGTGCGTATTACAAAAACCCTAGCGCAGGAAGTGGCAGTTGTACGCCAAGTGACGTCACATCTGATGAAATAGAAACTGAACTCTTAGGAGGTTCAGATACAATCCCAGAAGATATGGGATATAATATTTGTACAGCAGTGGATGGCACAGCATATATAGTCGTAGCACTTGAAGATGGTAGTGGATCATCAAATTGTGAGGTTACTATGACTTCTCAAAATGCGTACACAAGAAACAGTTATTGTTAGTAAAACTAAATGTATTTAGAAAATTTAAAAACATTTATATCGAACATATTTAAAGAAGAACTTTCTCATAGACAAAAACTATATATAACAATCAGCCTTGGTTGGATAATATTCATTGGTTATTTAACTTGGTGGAATGGTTTAAGCAGCGCTACTTTAGATAAGAGCTTTAGATGGGATGAATGGTTTTGGTTTGGTATCATTCCTGCAACTGCGCCTTATCTTTTTTATTTTATCTGGAAAAAAAAAGAATAATTTAAATGACGGGCGTTGATATAGATGTTGTAAAATCATTTGTCGATACCCTTTGGGTGATTAATTGTGCAATTCTAGTATTTATTATGCAAGCTGGTTTTATGTGTATGGAAACCGGATTATCCCGTCATAAAAATAGCATTAACGTCGCTCTTAAAAATGCTGCAGATTTTGGTGTATCGGTTGTTGTATTTTGGATCTTTGGTTTTGGTTTGATGTTTGGAACCACTTACAAAGGTTTTATCGGTACGGATTTGTTTTTATTTGCAACCGATAAAGCTGAATACATGACATATTTTGTGTTCCAAGCCATGTTTGTTGCAACAGCAGCTACGATTATTTCAGGCGCAGTAGCTGAAAGAATGAAGTTTGTTGGATATTTGATTATCACTGTACTTGCAACAGGACTAATTTACCCAGTAGTTGGGCATTGGGCTTGGTCTTCTAGCTATCTCATGAAATTAAGCATGTCTGAAGAGACAAGATATCTTCTTGCAGATACAATCAATAAAGGCTGGCTTTCAGAACTAGGGTTTATCGATTTTGCAGGTAGCACAATAGTTCATTCGGTCGGTGGCTGGATTGCTTTATCAGCAGTGTTAATTTTGGGACCAAGAATTGGTAAATATTCTGAAGCTAACAAAGGTAAATTTACAGGATCTAGTTTTCCATTAGCTGTTCTTGGAACATTAATTCTTTGGTTTGGTTGGTTTGGTTTTAATGGAGGAAGTAATGGAGCCATGGATAATGCCGTACCGTTAATTTTGATAAATACATTTCTTGCAGCATCATTTGGATTATTAACTGGTTTAGCTACTTCATTTATCATGTTTAGAAAACCAGATGCTTATTATATAATTCTTGGACCACTCGCTGGATTGGTTGCAATTACCGCTGGATGCAATTCAATGTCATCTTTTGTATCAATTTTTGTAGGTATTATTGGATCGCTTATTGCAATTTTTGCTAATGAAATATTAAACAAATATGAAATAGACGATGTAGTGGGTGCAATTCCGGTTCACTTAGCAGCAGGTATATGGGGAACTTTAGCAGTCGGTTTTTTTTCAGATTTAGAAATTCTTGATACTGGTTTAACAAGATGGGAACAAATTAAAATCCAGTTCATTGGAGTAGGATCTATTGGAATTTTTTCTTTTGTAACATCTTTTATTTTATTAAAAATCTTGAATAATTTCTATCCACTAAGAGTAAGCTCTTTACACGAAGAACTCGGATTAAATATTGCAGAACATAACGCAACATCAGTTGAACACGATTTAATTTCAATATTAAATAAACAATCACAAACAGGAGATTTAACTGTAAGAGGTCCACAAGACCCTTTTACTGCAGGTGGAGTAATTGGTCTTTATTACAATAAATTAATGAGCAAGCTTGAATCTAGTGAATCTGAGAAAAAGAAATGGCGTGATCGAATAAGTCAAGAAGTTAATCTTGCTGTTAAAGTACAAGAAAATTTTTTACCAAAAAGAAATTTAGATAATTATCCTGTGAGCGGAATTAATATTTCTTCTAGGGAAGTTTCTGGAGATTTCTTTAGTTTTTATCCGCATAATGAAAGTATTTATTTTATAATTGCTGATGTAGCTGGCAAAGGAATACACGCTGGAATGGTAATGGCAAAGGCCTCAACTTTATTTGAAGTTATGTCGAAAGACAAAGTGGATCCAGATGAAATGATGTTTCATATGAATAATGATTTATTTAAAACCAAAACAGGAGGAATGTTTGTAACAGCTGTAATTGGTGAGTATAATATAATTAATAATGAAATTACATGGGTGAATGGAGGTCATCAACCTGTTCTAATAAGAGACACAAAAGGAAATTTTAAAGAATTTAACTCTGAATCGCCCCCACTTGGAGTTGTTCTACAAAAAAATAAATCGTCTTATTTAGTAAAAAAAGAAAAACTAAATGATCAAAGATTCTTTGCTTTTACAGATGGATTATCAGAAAGCTTAAACAAGAAAAAAGAAGAAATAGGTATTCAAGGATCAAAAGATATTATCAACAGCAATCATAATCAAGATCTTAAAATTCAACTTTTAAACATTACCAAAGAAGTAATAAAAATTTCTGGTAAAAATAAATTAAGCGATGATTTGACTATTCTTGCAATTGGGAAATAAGTGAAAAATAAAATTTATATTTGTATTTTTGTATTTATTTTTTTTAGTTTTTCTGCAAATGCGATTACCCAACCTTCATTTGACAATATTATAGTTCTAAAAAAACCAAAACAATACAATGGTATAGTATTTGAAAATTTTGAGGGAAAACCTATTAATTTAAGTAATTACAATAGCGAAATATATTTACTAAATTTTTGGGCCACCTGGTGTGAATCTTGTAAGGAAGAAATTCCTTCTTTGGATCAATTGCAAACAAAAGAGGGAATAGATGTTTTTGCAATTAATTTAGAGAAAAAAAATCAAAACAAAACTAAGAAATTTTTTGAAGATTTAAATATAAAAAATTTGTCTATTTATTTTGATCCAGATTTAAATTTAGTTAAATTATTAACTTTAAGAGGGGTGCCTACTACAGTCATTTTAAATAAAAATAGAGAAGAGATAGCTAGGATATTTGGTGAATTTGATTTTTCTGATAAAAAATTTTTTGAATGGTTAAAGAAGAATTAATTAAAGGTTATTAAATTTTAAATAAAGCGACTTTAATCTTTACTTATCAGTAAAATTTTGATTTGATTAATGTATATTTAATAAAATAAATAAGAGTTTTATGCTAAAAAATTTAATAAAAACATCTTTATTAATAATGTTTTTATCATTTGGCAGCAACGTATTAGCGGCACAATCAATAATTGGGCAAATAAATGGCATGATGTGTATTAAGTGCCAAAAAATGGTAATAGATTCCTTACAGAAAGCTAGCCCAAATGCAAAAGTTAAAGTTTCATGGCCGGAAGGAGTAGCGGTTTCTTCTTTTGAAGAAAAATCAAACTTAAGTGAAGAAGAATTTAAACAAACTATTGATGGAACAGGTTTTGAAATTGTAAAAGTTATAATAGTTGATAAATTGATTACGGATCCTACTGAAGCTTTAAAATTATTTGACTAACATTATTGTCATTTAATCTTTATGACTGATTTAGAAAAATTGCAATTCCGTCTTGAAGCAGTCTTGCAGGCAAATCTAGACACTTTTTGGTTACTTGTATGCGCAATTCTTGTTTTTCTGATGCAAGCAGGCTTTATGTGTTTGGAATCAGGATTATCTAGAAATAAGAATAGTATTAACGTTGCATTAAAAAACGTAAGCGACTTTGGTATTTCAGTTCTTACATTTTGGGCATTTGGTTTTGCGTTGATGTATGGAAAAAGTTTCTCTGGTTTATTTGGAACAAAATTTTTCTTTTTCACTACAAAATTTGCAGGGTATCAAACTTATTTTGTATTTCAGGCAATGTTTGCAGCAACTGCAGCAACAATTATATCGGGTGCTGTTGCTGAAAGATTAAGATTTTTGTCTTATGTAATAATTACTTTTGTAACTTCAGGAATTTTTTATCCTATAGTTGGTCATTGGGCTTGGGCTTTTGAATTTTCTGATCCCACTATTAAATATGGCTGGCTTGGTAAAATGGGCTACCTTGATTTTGCTGGCGCATCAGTTGTCCACTCCGTTGGTGGTTGGGTAGCATTAGCTGTTCTTTTAGTTATTGGAAATAGAACAGGTAGATTTAGGGAAGGCGAAAATAAAAAAGTATTTCAGGGAAGCAATACTCCAATGGCAGCATTAGGAGCTTTAATCTTATGGTTTGGATGGTTTGGTTTTAATGGTGGTGCTAATGGGGCGATGGATGTAAAAGTTCCACTAATTCTAATAAATACATTTTTGTCAGCGTCTGTAGGTTTAATTTTCTGTAGCATCATGGGTATTATTGTAATGAAAAAACCTGAGCCATTATTTATGATTACTGGACCTTTAGCGGGTTTAGTGTCAATTACTGCTGCCTGCGCATATGTAAATCCATCTGAGGCAATTTTAATCGGAGGCATAGGTGGAATAATTTCAGGTTCAACAATTATATTGTTAGAAAAATTACAAATTGATGATGTTGTAAGAGCTATTCCTGTTCATTTAGCTTGTGGAATTTGGGGATCATTATCGGTTGCTATTTTTGGTGATTTTGAAATGATGGGAATTGAAAGAACTAAATTAGATCAGCTTTGGATTCAAATTATTGGAATTACAAGTATTGGATCTTTTTGTTTCTTTTCATCATTTATTGTTTTTAAAATAATAAACTATGTTTTCCCTTTAAGAGTTGGAAAAATTCAAGAAGAATTAGGTTTAAATATTTCAGAACATAATGCTTCAACAGATACTCATGAATTATTAGAAGTATTAACTAAACAGGCCAAAACTGAAGATTACTCTTTAAGAGCTCCACAAGATCCATTTACGGATAGTG
>CEPV01008646.1_pt1 | contig 14146 bp, 14 predicted proteins | sample 530451 | NCBI WGS metagenome assembly CEPV01 (sample SAMEA2620097, study PRJEB7988) | marine metagenome | isolation source: saline water (ENVO:00002010), including | reverse complement strand
CCCAAGAGGCAAGTCCACGGCGTAATCTCTGCGATCGTGCCCGACGACCGGAGTGGATTGGGACGCCTTTCGGCCCTGGCCGGTGTCACCTGCTGGTCGGCGGGCAACATCATGGTGGCCCGCTTCGAAATGCCGGGCCTGTGGATCGGCTTCTGGCGGCTCACGATCGGGGCGTTGACCTACGGCCTGGTCCTCCACCTGGGCGGCCGCCGCGTCAGGCTCGCCACCCTGCGCCTGGTGGCTCCGGCGGCGATCGTCATCGCCTGCGAGATCGGCATCTTCTTCACCGCCCTGCGTACCACCACGGTCGCCAACGCCACGATCATCGGCGCCCTCCAACCGATCGTGCTCCTGGCGGTGGCCTCCCGCCGCTACCGGGAGTCGGTCACCGCCTGGCTGGTCGGGGCCACCCTGGTGGCCGTGGGCGGGATCGCCCTCGTGGTGCAGGGCTCCTCGTCCCAGTCGGGCTGGAGCCTGCGCGGCGACATCCTGGCGTTCGTCGCCATGTTCTTCTTCTCGGCCTACTTCGTGCTCGTGAAGGAGATACGCCACAGGGTCGACACCTTCACGCTCCAGACGACGTCCATGGCGATCGGAGCGGTCGTCCTGTTCCCGATGGCTGCCATCGATGCCGGAACGCCCGCCGTGCCCTTCCCGTCATGGGGCCAGTGGGCCTGGCTGCTCGCACTCCTGGCGGTTCCCGGTACCGGGCACGTCCTCATGAACTGGGCGCACCTGCACGTCTCGCTGAGCCTCACCGGTCTGCTCACGCTTGCGATTCCGGTGATCTCGGGGATCGGTGCCTGGCTGGCCCTCGACGAGCGGGTCACCCCGGTCCAGGGGCTCGGCATGGCCGTGGTGCTGGCTGTCCTGGTGGTCGTGATCGTGCGTGATGCGCGCCTCGCCCGGACGTGACGCCGGCCCTTCCGGCGTCTACGGTCGCGGCAAGACATTCAGTCCCTAGACGGAGGCACATGAAACATGAGCGTTGACGGAACATGGAACGTCACGATGCAGACCCCGATGGGAGCCCAGGCGGGCACCCTCACCTTCTCCACCGACGGTGGCACCCTCACCGGTGAGATGGGCGGCGCCCAGGGCAACCTCGCCCTCGAGGAGGGGACCTGCGACGGCAACGACCTGTCATGGGTGGTCAACATGACCTCGCCCATGCCCATCAAGGTGGAGGCCACCGCCACGGTCGACGGTGACTCGATCAGCGGCGAGGCCAAGTTGGGAGCCTTCGGCACCGCCACCTTCGAGGGAAGCAGGGCCTGATGGACGTCGCAACGACCGACTCTCTGCCCGGTCGCCGGATCACGGCGGTGAAGGGCGTGGCGCTCGGCTCGACGGTCCGGTCGAAGAACGTCGGAAAGGACATCGGCGCCGGCCTCAAGTCACTCGTGGGTGGCGAGCTCAAGAGTTATTCGGACATGCTCGTCGAGGCGCGGGCCCAGGCGCTCTCCCGCATGGAGGCGCACGCCGCCGAACTCGGCGCCGACTCGGTGGTCAACCTCCGGTTCATGACGTCGGCCGTTGCCGCCGGTGCCTCCGAGATCCTCGCCTATGCCACCGCCGTCACCACGGAGCCCGCCTGACCGACGGTGCGCCACGTCGTGTCGAGCGACGGGTGAGCGGGACTCAGCAGGTGATCGTGAGGGTCGCTGCCACCCCGGCGTGGTCGGCGGCCCACCAGATGTCCTCGACCGGTTGCGCAAGCGGCCCGTCGGCCCAGTGCCGGACGTCGTCCACGGCCACGCTGCAGCCGGAACCGGGCCGGAACAGCACGAAGTCGATGCGCTCGTCCATTGCCTGATCGGGGTCGTCGAGGCCGTCCAGGGGGGCCGGGCCGTCGACGCAGCAGGTGCAGCCGATGCCTGTCACCGGATCACACTCCGGGAGGCCGGCGGTCAGGTACGCATCGGCGAAGCCTGCGTCCGTGAGCGTGGTGATCCTGGATTCATCGATCCGGGCATTGAGGTCCCCGACCACGAGTTGCAGGACGGCGGCCCAGCAACGACTCCTCGTCTCATCGAGTAGGGGTTCGAGGATCGCCAGCGTCTGTCGGGGGTGGCAGTCCCCGAAGTCGTCGCCCTCGGCGCAGGTGGTGGTGCATCAAAACGTGCCCGATTCGCACTCGAGGTTGAAGCTACTGCTGGCGTAGTGGGTGGCGAACACGTCGACCGGCCCGACATCGGTCAAGAGTCGGGCATGGTGCGCCGACCAGATCGGGGTACCGGCCAACTCGACGTAGGTGTCGTCGAGCACCTGAAGCGACGTCAGGATCATCTCCTGGTCGGGGAGGTCGCGGTTGTCGACCAGCAGCTCGTAGGCGCCGCCGCAGAGGTCGTCGAGCATCGCCGGCACCAGTCCCTGCTGACGGGGACTGACCTCCTGGAGGGCCACCACATCGGGGCATCCGAGGTCGTCCTCGACCCGTTCCCAGAGCAGGGCCATGCGGGCAGGGGCACGGCACTGGTCGGTGTCGGCGGCGCAGTCGCTGGCCACCTCGAGTCCGTGCAGCAGGTTGATCGTCGCCACGTCGACGGTGGCGGTGGGTGGTTCGGTGGTCGTGGTGCTTGTGGTGGTGGGTGGTTCGGTGGTCGTGGTGCTTGTGGTGGTGGGTGGTTCGGTGGTCGTGGGAGCGATCGACGACCCGCCGCCCGAACAGGCGCTTGCCGCCAGGGCAGCCAGCATCAGCGCCGACCTTCGCATGCCACAACGGTGCTGTTGGCCCCTCGGCGGGTGGGAACCATCGGCGTGCCGCCGGATATGGACCCGGGTCGGCAGGCGCCTGCCCGTTAGCATCGGCACAGCGGCCGAACCCGGGCGCGTCCCTTCGAACCCTGCATCCCCAGACCCACCGGACCCCCCATGGACGTGCGCGACATCCTGATCGAGGCCGTGCGGGCCGCCCTTGTCGGCCTCGGTGTCGAGCCGCCCGGTGCCGTGCAACTCGAACGGCCGGCCAACCCGGACCACGGCGACTGGTCGACCAACGTCGCCCTGGCATCGGCCAAGGCCTCCGGTCGCAACCCCCGGGAACTCGGAATCGAGTTGGCCACCGTTCTCGAGGCCGACCCACCGGCGCACGTCATCGGGGTCGAAGTGGCGGGTCCGGGGTTCGTCAACTTCCGCCTGGCCGACACCTGGCTCCACGACGTCCTGCGCGACGTGGTAGCGGCCGGCGATGGCGGCTTCGCCCGCCACGATGACGGAGCGGGAGAGCGGATCATCGTCGAGTTCGTGAGCGCCAACCCGACCGGTCCCCTCCACGCCGGCCACGGCCGGGGTGCCTGCTTCGGCGATTCGGTGGCCCGGCTCTACGAGCGCATCGGGCACCCCGTGCGACGCGAGTTCTACATCAACGACCGGGGTACCCAGATGCAACTGTTCGCCGACTCGTTGGCTGCCCGGGCAGCCGGCGACGAGGTCCCCGAGGGGGGCTACAACGGCCGGTACATCATGGACTGGGCCGCTGAGATGCCCGACGATGCCGATCCGCTCGAGTGGGGCTACGCCCGGGCGCTGGCTGACCAGCGCGAGGTGCTCGAGTCACTCCACATCCACTTCGACACCTGGTTCAGCGAACGGTCGATGATCGGTTCGGGTGCCGTCGACGCCACCTTGGCCGACCTGCGGGCCGCCGACGCCGTCTACGACGAGGACGGTGCCGTCTGGCTGCGTAGCAGCGACCACGGTGACGACAAGGACCGGGTGCTCGTCAAGTCCGACGGCGAGTTCACGTACCTGCTGCCGGACGTCGCCTACCACCGTGACAAGTTCACCAGGGCCGACCGCCTCGTCAACATCCTGGGGGCCGACCACCACGGCTACGTGGCCCGCATGCACGCCGCCGTTCACGCCCTCGGCCACGACCGGTCCGAGCTCGAGGTCGCCATCACCCAGCTGGTCAACCTCCAACGGGACGGCCAGGAGGTCAGGCTCTCGAAACGCACCGGCGACATCGTCGAGTTGGCCGAGGTGGTGGCCGAGGTGGGCGCCGACGCCGCCCGCTTCACCTACCTGCTGCAGTCGGTCGACTCGGCCCAGACCTTCGACCTCGACCTGGTCGCCAGCCAGGTCAACGAGAACCCCGTCTTCTACGTCCAGTACGCCAACGCGCGTATCCACTCGATTGCCGGGCGGGCGACCGAGGCCGGCATCGTGCGCCCGGCCCTGGTCGACACCGACCTCTCGGTCCTCGGGCATCCCCGCGAGTTGTTGCTGCTGCGTGCCCTCCACGAACTGCCCGACACGGTCCTGCGGGCGGCTCACGAGCGTGCTCCCCAGCAGGTGACCACCTGGGTCAGGGACCTGGCGGCCGACTTCCACGGCTTCTACCACGACTGCCGCGTCATCGGCGACGACGTGGACGCCAACCTCACCGCAGCCCGCCTCTGGCTGGTCGAGGCGGTCCGGATCGGCATCGCCGTCGCCCTCGACCTGCTGGGCGTAGATGCTCCGGAGGAGATGTGGCGAGAAGGGGCGGACACCTGATGGCCGGACCGATTCCGCTCGACCTGCTGCCGGACACAGTCGAGGTGGACGTCGACGGGGGCACCTCGATCGGCGGCTGCGACCTCGTCGACCTCGCCGACGAGTTCGGCACCCCGTTGTTCGTCTACGACGAGGCACACCTCCGGGCCCGCTGCCGGGAGGCCGTGGCGGCCTTCGGCGAGGGTGTCGCCTATGCCGGCAAGGCGTTCCTCTGCGGGGCGATGGCGCGCCTCGTCGTCGAGGAGGGCATGCAACTCGACGTGGCCACCGGCGGCGAGTTGTTCATGGCACGCCACGCCGGGGTTCCGGGTGACCGCCTGGTCCTGCACGGCAACAACAAGAGCGAACGGGAGCTCGAGATGGCGATCGAGGAGGGCGTAGGCCGCATCGTCGTCGACTCGTTCGACGAACTCGACCGACTCGATGCGTTGCATGCCGCCATCGGCGCCGTTCCCAGGGTGCTGCTCCGGGTCACGCCAGGCGTCGAGGCGCACACCCACGAGTTCGTCACCACCGGCCAGGACGACTCCAAGTTCGGCTTCACCGTCTCGACCGGACTTGCGGCCTTGGCTGTCGAGCGTGCGCTTGCCTCGACTTCGGTCGACCTGGTCGGCATCCACGCCCACATCGGCAGCCAGGTCTTCGAGGTCGGCTCGTTGGGACGTGCGGCCGAGGTCCTCGCCCGTCTCGCCGTCATGTACGACCTGGCAGAACTCTCGGTCGGCGGAGGCCTCGGGGTCGCCTACGTCGAGGGCGAGACCGCCCCCACCATCACCCAGTGGGGCGAGGTCGTGCGCGGCGCCTGCAAAGCCGCCGGGGTCACGGCCAGGGTGTCCGCCGAGCCCGGTCGGGCGATTGCCGCCGCCGCCGCAGTCACCCTGTACCGGGTGGGCACGATCAAGGAACTCGAGGGCATCCGCACCTACGTCGCCGTCGACGGCGGCATGAGCGACAACCCCCGCCCGGTGCTCTACGGGTCCGGCTACGAGACGTTCCTGCCGAGGGCCGGGGCGGCCGAACGCCCGCGGTCCGTCCGGGTGGTGGGCAAGCACTGCGAGTCGGGCGACCTGCTGGTCCGGGAGGGCTGGATGCCCGATGGCCTGGCGGTGGGCGACGTGCTCGCCACGCCGGTCACCGGTGCCTACGGGCACTCCATGGGCTCCAACTACAACCAGGTGCTGCGACCGGCCGTGGTGTTCGTCGTCGACGGCGAGGCGACCGAGGTCGTGCGGCGTGAGTCCTACGTGGATCTCGTCCGCCGCGAGGCCTGACCTAACGATTATCGAACGGGTGGCGCACCCCGTTCCCGGTACCGTGAAGGACATGGAAGCCCCCTTCTCCAGTTCACCGGTGCGCGTGGGCCTCCTCGGCTGCGGCAACGTAGGGGCCGCCCTGGTGGTCCTGGTCGACGAGCAGCGTGACGACGTCGCCCGACGCACCGGCCTTTCCTTCGAGCTCACATCGGTAGCCGTGCGCGACCTGTCGATCGACCGCCACGTTTCCGTGCCGGCCGCGGCGTTCACCACCGACGCAGCAGCCATAGTCGACGACCCGGGCATCGACGTGGTCGTCGAGGTCATGGGCGGCATAGAGCCCGCCCGCACGCTGATCGTCGCTGCCCTGAGGAACGGCAAGCCGGTGGTCACCGCCAACAAGGAACTGTTGGCCGTCCATGGCGCCGAGCTCTATTCGATTGCCGAGTCCGCCGGCGTGGACCTGTTGTTCGAGGCTGCGGTGGCAGGGGCCATCCCCATCATGCGTCCGCTGCGCGAGTCGTTCGCCGGCGAGCCGGTCACCCGGGTGATGGGCATAGTCAACGGCACCACCAACTTCATCCTCACGAAGATGTCGGACGAGGGCGCCTCGTATGACGAAGCGCTCGCCGACGCGCAGGGCCTGGGCTACGCAGAGGCCGACCCGACCGCCGACGTCGAGGGCCATGACGCCGGGGCCAAGATCGCCATCATCGCCACCCTGGCCTTCGGGGCCGAGGTGGTCGCCGACGACGTGTACCTCGAAGGCATCTCGGGGGTCACGGCAGACGACATCGAGGCCGCCGCCCACCTCGGATTCTGTATCAAGTTGCTCGCCGTCGCTGAGTGCCGTGATGACGAGATCGGCGTCCGTGTGCACCCGACGCTCGTGCCGATCGACCATCCGCTGGCCGCCGTCAACGACAGCTTCAACGCGGTCTTCGTGGAGGGCGATGCCGTCGGTGAGGTCATGCTCTATGGCCGCGGTGCCGGCGGCCGCCCGACCGCCTCGGCCGTGTTCGGCGACCTCATCGATGCCGCAGGCAACAGCGCCCGAGGCCACGGAGCGCCCATCGGCTCGCTTGAACGGGCCCGGATCTCACCGATCGCCGACCTCGAGACCGCCTACTACCTGGCGCTCGACGTCGATGACGAACCCGGTGTCCTGGCGAGGGTTGCGGCCGTGTTCGGCGACCACGACGTGTCGATCCGTTCGATGGAACAGGTCGGTCAGGGTGGCGAGGCACGCATCACCTTCATCACGCACCGGGCCCGCGAGAGCGACATGCAGGCGACGCAGGACGACCTTCGCGGTGTCGACGCCGTACGCAACGTCGGCAGCGTGCTGCGCGCCCTCGGCGACTGATATCTGCTCCGCCATGCGCTACGTCAGCACCCGCGGGGCCGCCCCCATCCTCGGCTTCGGCGAAGTCCTGCTCGCCGGATTGGCTGACGACGGCGGGCTCTACGTCCCCGAGTCGTGGCCGTCGCTTGCGGCCGGTGGCAGCGGCGACTACCTGGTCACCGCCCTGGAGGTGATGTCGCCGTTTGTCGGAGGTGCCATCGCACCGGGTGCGTTCGCCGACATGGTCCGGGAGGCCTACGCCACGTTCGAGTCCGACGAGGTGACGCCGCTTGTCGACCTGGGCGACGGCCTGTACCTGCTCGAGCTCTTCCACGGCCCCACGCTCGCCTTCAAGGACATTGCGCTCCAGTTGGTCGGCCGCCTCTTCGACCACGAGCTGTCCCGGCGGGGGGAGCGTGTCACCATCGTCGGCGCCACGTCGGGTGACACGGGCTCGGCCGCCATCGACGCCTGTCGCGACCGTGAGTCCATGGACATCGTCATCCTGCACCCGGCCGACCGGGTTTCGGATGTGCAGCGCCGGCAGATGACCACGGTGCCGGCGGCCAACGTCCACAACGTGGCCGTCGAGGGCACCTTCGACGACTGCCAGGACCTCGTGAAGGCCATGTTCGCCGACGCACCGTTCCGGCAGCGGATGCGCCTCTCGGCCGTCAACTCCATCAACTGGGCCCGGGTCATGGCGCAGGTGGTCTACTACGTCGTCGCCGCCGAGCGGCTGGGTGGCCGCCACGTTCCGGTCTCCTTCTCGGTGCCCACAGGCAATTTCGGCAACGCCTTAGCCGGGCACGCCGCCCGTCACATGGGCCTCGAAATCGAACAGCTGGTGATCGGGTCGAACAGCAACGACATCCTTACCCGCTTCTTCACCGCCGGCACGATGACCCTCGACGAGGTCGTCCCGACGCTCTCGCCCAGCATGGACATCCAGGTGTCGTCGAACCTCGAACGACTGCTGTTCGAGTTGCTCGACCGCGACGGCGCCGCCGTGGCCGCCCTGCTCGACGACTTCCGTGGCACGGGCACCATCGTCCTCGACCCGGCTCTCCATGCAACGCTCGGCGATGCCTGGTCGGCCGCCCGCTTCCACGACGATGAGGTGCTGCGCTGCATCGCCGAAGAGGCGGACCGGTCAGGCGTGGTCCTCGACCCGCACTCCGCAGTCGGCGTGTCGGCCGCCCGGCACTGCCGCCGCGACCACTCGGTACCGATGGTGGCCCTGGCGACCGCCCACCCGGCCAAGTTCCCCGACGCCGTCGAGTCGGCCACGGGGGTGCGGCCCGACCTTCCCGAACGCCTGGGCGACCTGTTCGACCGGCCGGAGCGCTTCAGCCGTCTTCCCAACGACCTGGCGGCGATCCAGGCGCACGTCGATGCCTGCGTGGCCGGCTGATGCACCAGGTGACGCAGCAGGAACCAGGGCGGGTGCTGGCAGGATGATCGCCCTGTGAAGTACGTGATCTGTGTCCCCGACGGCTGTGCCGACCTCCCCGTCCCCGAGTTGGACGGTCGCACCCCGCTCGAGGCCGCCAACACGCTCAACCTCGACGCCCTGGCCGCCCGTGCGACCGTCGGACAGGCTGCGGTGATCCCCGAGGGCATGCCACCCGGCAGCGACATCGGCAACATGTCGATCTTCGGGTTCGACCCGACCGAGCACCACACTGGTCGGGCGCCGATCGAGGTAGCGGCGCTGGGCCTTTCATTGCGCCGAGACCAGGTCGCTTTCCGGTGCAACCTCGTGACCGTGTCGCCCGACGGCGTGATGCTCGACTATGCGGGCGACAACCCGTCGTCGGAGGCGGCCGCCGAGGTGATCGCCCGGATCGACCGCGAGTTGGGGGGCGACGGCGTGTCGTTCCACGCCGGCGTGAGCTTTCGCCACGCCATGATCGGACCGGGTGAGTGGCTCGACGCCGACTGCACGCCGCCCCACGACCTCTCCGACGAACAGGTGGTCGTGCCCTCCGGAGCCATGGGTGGTCCGCTGTGTGACCTCATGGAGGCGTCGAAGGACGTTCTCGCCGCCTCGGACCTGGAGGCCACGCAGATCTGGCTGTGGGGGCAGGGCTTCCAGCCGCGACTGCCCTCGTTCCGTGACGCCCACGGCGTAGACGCCGGCCTTGTCACGGCTGTCGACCTCGTCCGGGGACTCGGCGTCCTCACCGGCATGGAGATCTGCGACATCCCGGGCGCCACCGGCCGGTACGACACCGACTACGAGGGCAAGCGCGACATCGCACTGCAGAAGTTGGCCGACGGTCTCGACCTGTTCATCATCCACGTGGAGGCCACGGACGAGGCCGGCCACGCCGGCGACGTCGCCCAGAAGGTCGAGGCCCTCGAGTCCTGGGATCGGCGCATCCTCGCCGACCTGGTCCCGGGCCTCGACGCTCTGGGGCCGTGGAGGATGCTGATGCTGCCCGACCACGCAACCCCGCTCACCACCCGCACCCACACGCCCGACCCGGTGCCCTACCTGCTGGTCGACTCCGAGGTCGATGGTCCGGGCGGAGTGTTCACCGAGCCCGGTGTCGCCGACGCCCTGTTGGTACCGGGCCACTCCCTGATACCCATGCTCCTGTCACGCTGATCAGGCACGGGAGGGACGACGGCCTCAGCCGCAACAGGGTGTCGTGTCGACGGACCCGCCGAGGTCGATGTTCTCGAACTGCTCGTTGTCGCCGGTCTTGACGTACCACTCCCAGCGGATGTCGTCAGGGGCGTCGACCCAGGTCTCGGTCTTGTCGGCGTAGCAGCACTGCGTGTCGCCGACGCCGGTCGTGGCCAGGTCGGCGTCCGAAAGGCGGGCCTCGGCGGCCACGACCTCGGCAGCAGTCTCGGATTCGACGCCCAGGTGGTTGATGGTGCCGCCGCCTTCGGGGCTCTCGAACAGGACCAACTTCAGCGGGGGGTCGGCGATGGCGAAGTTGGCGTAGCCGGACCGGACCTTGGCGGGCCCGGTGGCGAACAGTCGGGTGTAGAAGTCGATGGCCTCGTCGAGGTCGCTGACGTCGATGGCTAGTTGCAGGCGGCTCATGGTCTGGTCGTCTCCGGAGTCGATGGCGGGTTGCTGATGGTACATGACAAATATAGATGAATATCGATATGATTACCACCGTGGCTACCGACCCCCTGAATGCCTGTTGTCCTCCGGCCACCGAGGCCGCCCTCGACCCTGACACGGCAGGTCGCCTGGCTGAGGTCTTCACCGTGCTTGCCGATCCCACCCGACTCCGGCTCTTCAGCCTCATCGCCTGTCGACCGGAGGGAATCTGTGCCTGCGACATGGTCGGGTCGTTGGACAGGTCGCAACCCACGGTGAGCCACCACCTCAAGGTCCTCTTCGAGGCCGGTCTCGTCGACCGTGAACGCCGGGGCCGGTGGGTCTGGTATCGGGCACGTACAGACGCCCTCACCGATGCCGCCTCGCTCATAACCTGCTGAGCATCTGCCCAATGAACAGTCGGTCAGGCCGCTCGGGCGTACCCGTCCTGGGCATCGTCACGATCACCTCGTACGGGTCGTGGCTGTATTCGTTCGGCGTGCTCATCGGTCCGATCCACGACGACGTCGGCTGGGGGACGACCGTGCTCGGCATCACCTACGGGGCCGCCTTCGGAATCAACGGAGCGGCCTCGGTCGTCGGCGGTCGCCTTCTCGACCGCTACGGCTGCCGGGGCCCCTTTCTCCTCCAGGCGGTGGCGGGAGGAGGCTGCCTGTTGGCGGCGACCTGGGCGACCGACAAGGTCGTCTTCGGTGCCCTCTATGCCCTCGGGGCCGGAATCATCGGTGCGACGGGCTTCTACCACGTGACCACGGCGGCGGTGGCACGTCTCCGCCCGGACCGCCCCGACCTGGCGATCGCCAGGCTGACGATGGTCGGGGCCCTCTGCAGCGCGATCTACCTGCCGATGACCGCCTGGATGGTGGAGGCCTGGGGGTGGCGGGCCACCGGTCGGGTGCTCGCCCTGTCGGCCGTCGTCGGCGCCCTCCTGGCAGCCTCGTTGGGCAGCGCCGGTCGCGGCGAGGAGACGGCGTCCGAGAATCCCTGGCGGGCGATGAGCGGCGCCCTGGGGAGACCGGCGATCCGACGGATGCTCGTCGTGTTCTTCCTCGCCTGGCTGGCGTACACCACGATCCTCGGCTACCAGGTGCCGATCCTGACGAGCGCCGGGCTGGGTCTCGGCATCGCCGGCACCATCGGAGGCCTGCGCGGCTTCGGACAACTCTTCGGCCGGATCGGACTGACCGGCGTCGTCGAACGCTTCGGTGCCGACCGCCTGCTGCGACTCGCCTACGCGGTGAGCGCCGTGGGCGTGGCATTCCTGCTCGTCGGCACGGTGCCGGCGGGAATCGTCTACGCCGTCGTGGCCGGGGCCTCGCTCGGCGCCACCAGTCCGCTCCAGGCGATGTACGCCCGCACCCACTTCGATGCCCGCGACCTGGGCCTGCTCATGGGACTGCAGGGCGTGGCGGTCGGTGTTGCCGGCGGCCTCGGGCCGGTCCTCGGCGGCCTGATGCACGACCTGACGGGCTCCTGGACCCCGACCGTGCTGCTGGCCGTGGCGGCCCTGGCGTTCAGCACCCTGTTGCTCGGGAACGGATCGAAACCCCGATGATTCCCCGACTTTTCGAGGGTGGTTGCTTCTGTCTGGCCGCTTTCGGTACGATGACGGGGTCGTCGGGCGGGGACTGACTGCTCCGTTCTTCCCGTCGACGGGCTGGTACTCCCTCCGATTCCGGTGGGCACCTCGTCAGGTGGCCCCGGCCGGATTCGTACCACCACCCCATTCCCCGTGAGTGATCTTTCGGCCGATCCGGTCGGAACCAATGAGGCGATTGCGCCCACAGAAACAGAGGTGTCTGAGACATGGACTCCACCCAACTCGAACGCGATGCCCTCGAGGGCAAGGACCGCGACGAGCTCACCACGATTGCCACCGCCCTGGGCGGAAAGCCGGGCTCGCGTGCCCGCAAGGCCGAGATCGTCGACCTGATCCTCGACCTGGCCGGCATCGAGACATCGTCCAACGGGTCGAGCCCGGCGACCGACAAGACCTCCGCCGCGGAGCCACCCGCCGAATGGGAGGTGGCCGCCGCCAAGGAGGACCGCGAGTCGGAGACCGAGGCATCTTCCGACGACAAGCCCGACGACAAGCCCGACGACAAGCCCGGTACCGAACTGGACGCCAAGTCCGATGGGGGCGACCAGGCCGAGTCCAGGACCGATCGACAGGACCAGCAGGGCAACCGCGACCGCCAGGGCAATCGGGGCCAGCAGGGCCAACAGGGCGGTGAGGCCGGCAACCGCCGTCGCCGTCGCCGCGGTCGTGGCCAGCACGATGGTCCGGAAGAGGAGTGGGACGGCGAGCCCGTAGAAGTCGAGGGCTATCTCGACATGCGCGACGAGGGTTACGGATTCCTGCGTACCAGCGGTTACAAGCCGTCGAAGGCCGATGCCTACGTGTCGGTCAAGCAGGCCCGCCAGTTCGGGCTGCGCAAAGGCGACCACCTCACCGGCGCCTCCCGTCCGGCCAACCGAAGCGAGAAGAACCCGGCGCTGCTGCGGATCGACACCGTCAACGGCGGCAAGCCCGAGGACGCCAAGGGACGTCCCCGGTTCGAGGACCTGACGCCGCTGTTCCCCGACGAGCAACTCAAGATGGAGACCCCCGACGATCCCTCCAACATGACCGCCCGCATCGTGGACCTGCTGTGCCCGATCGGCAAGGGTCAGCGTGGGCTCCTCGTCTCGCCACCCAAGGCCGGCAAGACCACGATCCTGAAGCAGATCGCCCGGGCGATCGAGGTCAACAACCCCGAGGTCAAGCTCATCGTCCTGCTGGTCGACGAGCGTCCGGAAGAGGTCACCGACATGCGTCGCTGGCTGCAACACGGTGAGGTGGCCGCCTCCACATTCGACCGTCCCAGCGGCGAACACACCCACATCGCCGAGATCACCATCGAACGGGCCAAGCGCATGGTCGAATCCGGCCAGGACGTCGTGATCCTGCTCGACGGCATCACCCGCCTCTCCCGGGCCTACAACCTGGCCGCCCCTGCCACCGGTCGGATCATGTCCGGTGGCGTCGACAGCGGTGCCCTCTACCCGCCGAAGAAGTTCTTCGGTGCTGCACGCAACGTCGAGGAGGGCGGCTCGCTGACCATCCTCGCCACGGCACTCGTCGAGACCGGCTCCAAGATGGACGAGGTCATCTTCGAGGAGTTCAAGGGCACCGGCAACATGGAGCTGCGCCTCGACCGGCGCATCGCCGAACGGCGCGTGTATCCGGCCATCGACGTCAATGCCTCGTCGACCAGGCACGAGGAACTCCTCTTCGAGCGCAAGCAACTCAACCAGGTCTGGAAGTTGAGGCGGGTCCTCAATGGCCTCATCGGCGATGAGGGCAACAGCGGGGCCGCCGGACTCGAGTTGCTCATCGACCGGCTCAAGACCTTCAACGACAACGACGAGTTCCTGGCAGAGATCGCCAAGGGCCCGAACCTGGGCTGATCGCCCGAACCATCCTCTGCCGCGGGTTGCCGACGCCCGTCGCGACCCGCAGACTGGACCCGCCATGAAGCCCGACATCCACCCCACCTACCGCGAGGTCGTCTTCCAGGACGCCTCCGAGGGCACCCTGTTCCTCACCAGGTCGACCATGCAGACCAACGAGACGATCACCCTCGACGATGGCAGCGAGTACCCGTTGGCCAAGGTCGAGATCTCGTCGGCCAGCCACCCGTTCTTCACGGGCACGATGAAGATCGTCGATACCGCCGGTCGCGTCGAGCGCTTCGAGCGCCGCTACGGCAAGCGCCGCCAGGGCTGAAACCCCCTGGCGGGCAGCGAGCCTGCGACGCAACCGACCGTGAGCCTCGATCCCGGGCAGCGGGCCTCCCTCCTCGGCGCCAAGTTGCGCGCCCTGGCCACGGACCTCGGCGTCTCGTGCATCGCCGACCCGGTCGACCTCGCTGATGGATCGGCGATCGTCGAAGTCGACACCGTCGTCGCCCTCGCCGG
>CEPV01213644.1_pt1 | contig 14158 bp, 12 predicted proteins | sample 530451 | NCBI WGS metagenome assembly CEPV01 (sample SAMEA2620097, study PRJEB7988) | marine metagenome | isolation source: saline water (ENVO:00002010), including | reverse complement strand
TAATGAGACCTCAGTTCAGACTCATTTGAGTATTGGAAAATACTGAGCCTTGCAGGCCGGGTACCTCAGCGCTTAGAATCGCGCCTTATTCTCAAGTGAGCCCTAAGCGTGCAGCAACAGGCAGATTTTATCGTCATAGGTGCCGGCATTGCCGGGGCTTCAGCAGCTTATTTCCTGTCGGCATCAGGCAGTGTGATTCTGTTGGAGCGGGAGAGCCAGCCCGGCTACCACTCCACTGGGCGTTCCGCGGCGATCTTCACCGAGACCTACGGTAACGAAACCATAAGAGCGCTGACCAGAAGCAGCCGTCCCTTCCTTGCCGATCCTCCGTCCGGATTCTCCGAGAATTCGCTATTGCTTTCCCGCGGTCTACTCTATATCGGCAATCAGGAGCAGCGTGCTAATCTGGAACAAACGTATCGCTCCGCTCACAAACAGGTGAGTTCCATAAGGCAACTCTCAGCGGCTGAAGCGCTCGACCTGATCCCCGTGCTGAACGAGGACACGCTTGCGGCGGCGGTATATGAACCGGATGCCATGGACATTGACGTGGCGTCGCTTCACCAAGGCTATTTGAAGGGATTGGCTAACAAAGGCGGCTCCCTGCAAACCGGCGCCGCAGTTACCGGCATGGCGCGGATGAAGAGCGGCTGGCAAGTGACCACGCCGCTCGGAAACTATACGGCGGAGGTGGTGATCAATGCAGCGGGCGCCTGGTGTGATCTGATAGCAGAGATGGCGACGGCCGCAAAGATCGGGCTCGCACCGCTACGCCGGACGGTCATCCTTTTTGATCCGCCTGGCGACCTTGACAGCAGCGGCTGGCCATTTTGCGTGGACATAGATGAGGGGTTCTATTTCAGACCCTATACCGGCAAGATCCTCGCATCACCAGCGGATGAATCACCGTCGCCGCCCTGCGACGCCCAGCCGGAAGAGCTCGATATCGCCACGACCGCTGCGCTGGTCGAGCGCTCGACCGCGCTTCGGATCGGGAGCATCTCCCATAAGTGGGCTGGTTTAAGGACCTTTGCCCCTGACAGCACCCCGGTGGTCGGGTTCGATCGGGACCTACCCGGGTTCTTCTGGTTGGCGGGCCAGGGCGGATATGGGATCAAGACATCCCCCGCGCTCGGTCGGACTGCGGCCGAACTGGTAGTAAAGGGCGAACTGCCCCAGGATCTTAGGGCGGCGGGAGTGCGCACGCAGCAATTGGCGCCGGATCGTTTCTAGCTTTGCGGATGAAATTTCCGATTCTAGTCCGACTCCGATCTCCAGAGTTTCACACAACCCTCCGAGTGCTGGTCTCTGTCGCAGTGACGCTGTCATCCTGCGGTGCAGTCGCCTACGAGACCGATCAATATCTGAACAGGCTGCTGCCGGTGGAGGATTCCATCGAGTTGTTGGACGACTATGTCAACAAGCGCGTCAAGAAAGTGGTGGCCGATTGGAACGGACGTCGCAATGACAGGCGCCTTGCTGTCGCCATCTATCGACAGATGGGCAGCTGGTACTGGGTAGATAAGATTGAAGCTTGGGCCAGGGATGATCCGTCGGTGGAGAAATTCCCGCAAACGCACAGCGACAGCATCTACTCGGGTAGCCCGGTATGGGCGAGCCGGGTGGCTTTCTTCTTCGGTATCGGCCGCTCCATCAAGGTTAACGGTGTGATACTCGGTACCGACAAATTCGGCCACTTCTTCTCACAGGGGTTCAAATACTACAAGAGAGAAATGAGAGGCATATCTACCGACAGGCTGTTGAAGTGGGGCGCCTTTGTGGAGCGCGGGTTGTTCGGATTAGTTACTACCGGCGTTTACTCCAACGCAGACCTGGTGGCGAATTATGAAGGGATGTTGTTCTATAAGGGTCTCTTCACTGACAATATCGTAAAGGGGAAGCGCGCCCTGATCGGCTGGAACGGCGATCGGCCGTTCGTGCAAAGAAGCTTTAGCTGGCGAGATCACATCAACGATTACTGGGATGAAGCGCTGAATCCATCTCATGTCGGGCGCTCGTTGCAGAAGCACCTGCTGCCTGCCATAAAGAATCTATGTGGTGAGTTACCGTCGAGCCCCGCCAGTTTTGCTCCGATGCATGATGATCTCCTATGGAGACAGTACGAACATATCGGTCTTATAGACGCCAGGCACTTGCGGGTAGATCGGGTGTGCGAGGATTTTGATTAGCGTAACAATCCCGTTAGGGTTTAGGTGTAATCTTGTAAGCGCAGCGTCTTTCGCCCGACATGATATGATCGGTTCGCTCAATCTGAGCCTCGTCGGCGAGTAGATTTTGGAAGATTTCCAGTTCGGTTCGACAGAAGCCCTGACAGGCCTGCGCAGCGACGTTGATGGGACAGTGGTTCTCCAGCAGCAGCAGACTTCCGTCCTTGGCAAGAGTGTATTCCGACATGTAGCCCGCCTGACTCCTAATCTTACTCAGGGCAACGACCTTTTCTTCAAGGGTTGCACAGGTTTGCAGGACTTCTTCATACACCTTTTCCAGCGAGGTCGCTCGTTTGTTGATTAACCGATCCAATCCCTTCTGACCGAATACTTCCAGCACTGATGCGATCAGATCGGTTACGATCTGAGCGTGGATGTCGGGAAAACGCTTCTGTGCCTGCTCCGTAAGCTGCCAGCGGCGAACCGGCCTGCCTCGTTTTTGCTTTTCGGTGTCCGTCTGTTTGACCAGATCCTGATCTTCCAGCAGAGCCAGATGCTGCCGGGCACCCATCGTAGTCATACCCAGTTGTCGCGACAGCGCCTTGGCGGTCTGAGGCCCGAGGCTCTTAATCTGGTACAGTATCTTGTCTTGGCTAGACTTCTGCTGACTCATACCACCTATAATGCCGAAAATTGACAGTTAAGTAAATAATCTACTTTGCATTATGTACGGTGGGCGCCGGCGTCCGGGATCACGAATTCGATGTCACACTTCTGGGAACCTTCGGTAGTCTCCAAGGCAACCGGTAGGTGGGCGTCAGTAGCGCGTTGGCGGACCTATTTGCTTTGAAGCGCAGCTCCTCGCCCTGCAAAGCTAACGTATCACCGGTACGTAGCGCGATATTGCCGAGGTGCGCGTTTACAGCGGCGAGACTGGCCGTCTTTACATCACAACTGGGGGTTTCCCGGCTGCGCATGCAATCGATGAAGTTCTCGGTGTGCTGGTTGAGCCCGCGTGCTTCGGGCCGGGCAGCGCGTGTCGGTTGTTCCGGGATCTTGCTGCGGCGCTTTCCTCCTGCGGTGCGCTCTGTCTCGGCAAAGACCTGCCACTTTTCACGATCCACCACCAGGGTGCCGTTGTTGCCTATGAAGGCGATGCCGTGGCCACGCTGGAAAGGGCCCAGACCGATGCCGACGGCATGTTCCCACAGCATGGTGAATGAGTCGAACTCATAGATGGCCTGTTGCGTATCCGGTGTTTGCATGGCGCTATCCGGGTAGGCGAAGTTGCCCCCGGAAGACATCACACGATTGGGATAGGTGGCTTTCATGCCCCACACCACGATATCGATCAGGTGCACCCCCCAATCGGTCATCAGGCCGCCCGCATAGTCCCAATACCAACGAAAATTGAAGTGGAACCGATTCGGGTTGAACGGTCGCTTGCTTGCCGGCCCGAGCCACATGTCGTAGTCGACCCCCTCAGGGACATCTGCATCCGGGCGCACCGGTATGCTCTTTATCCAATCCATGTAGGCCCAGGATTTGACGGTGCGTATTTCTCCCAGTTGGCCGGAGTGGACGAAGTCCATCGCCTCCTGCCAGTGTGCACCGGAGCGTTGCCACTGGCCCACTTGCACGACCCGACGGTAGTGTTCCGCCGCCCGTACCATGCGATCACACTCATCGATGGAATTCGCCATCGGTTTTTCGACGTAGACATCCTTGCCCGCGTCACATGCGTCCACCATTTGCAGGCAGTGCCAGTGGTCGGGGGTGCCGATGATGACCGCGTCTACATCCTTGTCATCCAGGAGTGCACGGTAATCCCTGAATTGTTTCGGCTTAACGTCCGTGGCACTGGCAACGTCCCGGCTGCGTCGCTGCAAAACGCCCGCATCAACATCGCACAACGCGACACAGCGTGTGCCCGGTACCTGCAGCATCGATCGCAGGTCAGAGAAGCCCATGCCGTTACAGCCGATGACGCCGATGTTGATGATGTCATTGGCGGACGCGCCGAGAGTGCGCAGGGGCGCTAACCCCATCCCAAAGGTCACTAGACCGGACGATATGAGGAATTTACGCCGTTGCATAACGCCTCCTTGTCGGTAGATCAGATACTAGCATGCCCGTCCGCGCGAGATCACGCAAGCTCGGGATCGAAGATGACGCGACCGGTACTGCGACGCTCTGACAGTCGTCTGAGCGCCTGCGGCAGTGCTTCGAAACCGATGACCTGGCTGATCAGCGGGTCGATGCTTCCGTCCAGCAGTTGCTCATGCAATTCTGCATAACAACGTCTGAGCACTGCGGGATCCTCGCTCTGGTAGCCTCCCATGTAGACGCCCAGTACCGAGTAGTTCTTCACAAGCAGGTGGTTGGCCGGGACGGACGGAATCGTTCCGCTGGCAAACCCGATAATCAGCAGGCGCCCCTCGAAGGCCAACAGCCTTCGCGCCGCATCGGAATGCTCGCCACCAACAGGATCATAGACCACGTCTACGCCGCGCCCGTCCGTCAGTTCCTGCACGGTGCCGTACAGATCCTCGGAGCTGTAGTCGATCACCTCATCTGCCCCGAGAGCGGAACAGACCCGCGTCTTCTCCTCGCCACCTGCGGCAGCGATTACCCAACAGCCCCGTGCTCTGGCCATCTGTATGGCGGCAGACCCGACGCCCCCGGCTCCTGCGAGTACCAGAATCGCCTCGCCCGGCTGCAGTTGGGCGCGATGATGCAACGCGAACCAGGCCGTTCCATAGGTGACGTGCATGGCGGCAGCGATCTTCGATGTCACGCCTTGCGGCACCCTGAACGCCTGTGCGCCGAACAGCATAGTTTCTTCGGCGTAGCCACCGAATGTGTCCAACGTTGGCCCGATGACGCGATCGCCAACAGCCAGTTCACAGTCATCTCCCACAGCGATTACGGTGCCGGCGGCGTGCATTCCGGGGATAAAGGGGGGTGTCAGCTTTACCTGATAGACACCCAGACACTGCAGGATATCCGCGAAACTCAGGTCGGATGCCTCTACCTTTATCTGCACAATGCCGGGGCCAGGCGCCGGCAGATCCGCCTCCGCCAAGTGCAGTTCATCCCACGGGTCGCCAAATTTACGCATCTGCCAGGCTTTCAAATTGATCCTCCATCGCGACCACATTGCCGGGGTTTGCTCCCTAAGTCACCCAATGGTACCAGCAGTTTGCCAAGTTGCCACCGCAGCGAGAAAGTGGTTTATTCTGCTCATCCGCTCCCAGTTCAACCAAACCCTATACAGGAGGGAAACCATGGCAGGACCATATGCGGGAATGAAAGTGATCGAATTCGGTCGCTTCATCGCGGCGCCCTATTGCGGCCAGCTGCTTGCCGATGGTGGCGCCGATGTCATCAAGATTGAGCCACTGGTGGGCGACGAAGCCCGGCGTAACGGCACACGATTATCCAAGACCGAAGCGCGTCAGTACGTGAATAAGAACCGCGGCAAGCGCAGCGTGGCGGTCGACCTTTCCGATCAGCGGGTCAGGAGCGCGATACGCACGTTGGTGGACGGGGCGGATGTGGTCATCGCCAACTTCCGTCCTGGCCAGGGCGAGAAACTCGGCCTCGATTACGCCAGCGTGTCTGCGTCTAACCCGAGGCTGGTGTATGCCGAGAACAGCGCCTTCGGCAATCGTGGTCCACTTGCCGGCAAGCCCGGCATGGACGCGATACTCCAGGGGTACGCCGGTCTTGCATCGATGACGGCAAACGGGCCTACCATGCAGGTGGATCCGATGGTGGATTACACGGCTGCGCTGCTGCTGGCCTGGGGCATAGCAACGGCGCTCCTCGTGCGTGAACGAACCGGGGAGGGACAGAAACTGGATGTCTCCTTACTGCAGGCTGCGCTGGTCATCCAGAACAACTCCATCAACCACATCGACGCGGTGGACGATTGGCGTCACGAATTCGTCGATTACCTCAAGGATGCTTTTCAGCGAGGCCTGTCATTCGAAGAGATCTTGGCGCAGAGAAACTCGTTAAAGCCGGCGATACAGCCGCCTTATTACGGCTTCTTTCGCACCAGAGACGGTGTCATTGCGTTGGGTGCAGGGGGAAGAGGGTTGCAGAAACGTGTTGCCGAGCTGCTCGGAATAGAGGACCCGGCCCTCGCTGACGATCAATTTGTACCGCCCGATATTTCCGTTCATACAGCGCAGATGAGACAGCAGACTGCCGCTACGCTCCTGCGTGAAACGACTGCGCATTGGATCGAGGCTTTCGATCGTGCTGGATTGCCGGCCGGGCCAGTGCAATTCAAAGACCAGGTGCTGGACGATGAGCAGGTCTGGGAAAACGACTATCTGGTGCGTCTGCAACATGAAGAGATCGGAGCCATGACGGTGGTTGGCGCCCCGGTAAAATTCAGCGCATCACCGCTCTCCGCCGGACCTGCGTCCCCACCGCTTGGGCGCCACACCCTGCAAGTGCTCTCGGAGGCCGGTTTGGACCGGAACCGACTGGATCGAATGCTGGCCGATGGGGTCATCGTTGCGGCGTAGGATGGCGGGCCAGCTGTACCTGATGCTGGCTCTGAATGCTAGTGGATGAATCGCGCCAACCGGTCGAGGCGAGACAGGGTTGTTGCCTCTTCCTCAGCAGGCAACATCAGTATCGCTCGCTGCGCGCCCGCATCTTGAAGCTGCTGCAACACTTCCTCCTTTGGCGGCGGCGCAAAGACCGAGACCGTAACATCCTTCTCGGCTTCTGCGGCTAGTCGCTTCAATGTCTGCATTCCATCCAGTACCTGACTCGGGTTCATGCCCCTCGGCAACCACCCATCAAAGTGTGCAACGATTCTGCGTAGCGTATGCATGCTTTCGCCGCCGAGCAGAATCGGCGGGTGAGGAGACTGTACCGGTTTTGGCCAGCTCTCTATTGGCTCGAAGTCTACAAAAGGACCGTGATAGGCGGCCTCATCCTCGCGCCAGATCACCTTGAAAGCCTCAACCTGGTCGCACATCTTGCGGTATCGCGTCGCATAGTCGACGCCGTGATTCTCCATTTCAGCTCTGTTCCAGCCGGCGCCGATACCGAAGATGAAGCGGCCGTCGCAGAGGTGGTCTAGGGATGCTACCGCCTTGGCAGTCTGGATCGTGTCCCTCTCGATGATGAGGCAGATGCCGGTGCCGAGGCGAAGCGTCTTGGTGACCGCTGCCGCCGCGGTGAGGGCGACGAAAGGGTCAAGCAGATGGGAGTAGGCTCTCGGAACTTCCGCCACCCTCGGATTGGTGCTGCCGGTAAGGGGTATGTGCGTGTGTTCGGGAAGCCACAGAGATTCAAATCCACGCGACTCTGCCAGCTCAGCCACCTTGATCACAGGAGTTGCATAGTGGGTCGATTCAAAGAAGAGGCCGATGTCCATTGCACGTCGCTCCTTGCATTTATCACCACGCTCCCTATAGCCGCCCCTTGATCCAGCGATAGGCCCGGTCACGCATGCCGGCCACATCTTCCTTGAGCAGCACGCCTTCCTCGATCGACGCCTCAATAGCCTTCTCATAGGTGGCCCTAAATGATTTCTCGTTCCCGTATAGCGCCTTTAGCTCATCGTTGGAGAAATCACGGGCGTATCCAAAGAGGAAAGCAAGACGATAGCCCCCGGGGATGCTGGTGCCTCGACCCCTCAGTTCTGCCGTCGGCACGGCGAAGTCCGGCAGGCGAATGCCGCCGAGAGCGTTGCCATGTTTGTCCTTGACAATGGCTGACGGCTCGCCTGACTTGATGCGAATCTTCGCCGTGACGGGCGGTGGCGTGCCATCCGTCAGCCAGACGTGCATGTGACGCAGTGCTGCAAAGTAAGCGGGAAAGTAGGAGTGCCAGTTGGGTGATTGCAGATCCTCCCGTGCCGGTGCTGCGTCTGGGTCACCTGGAATTCTACGCGGCACCGAGACGTGGGAGCTGCCGGCGATCTCCCAGAGTCGGAACTTCTCGTTGTCGGGCTGTCTGGCGGCGGCGTATCTGAGCGTTTCGGTTTCCGAATTGACGATAAAGACGGGAACATTGAGATCCGCTCGGATCTGCGTGGGTGCCCGAACGAACCTCCTGCGTTCACCGCGTGGCAAACGGTCCGCGTCAAAGGGTATGGTGCCGCCGGAACCGATATAGGGCATGAAACCGTGCATGACGTCGACGAGCGGATGAACGCCATTGATGTAGGTCCAAAGGCGCGATGCCGATTGAGATGCGCCGGCTGCCACCAGCCGCTCCACTCGCAGCCCTGCCATGGGGTCGTTCTTGCGTTGCTGGCGATCCGGCGCCACCACTAGGGCGGCCTGGGTGAAAATGTCGTAGGAGTAGGCGTCACCGGGATGGTCAAGACTGCCGTACCGGTCCGGGTCCCACTGACGAAGTCCGGCGGCGTTCGGACCGGCAAAACCGTCGATACCGATCTTTTGCGCCGAAACCCCAATCCAGGTGTAACCGCGAAGATATTCGTTGTCCCCCACGGTACCGAGCTCGTATCCCGCGGTCACATTCTGCCAGTGCAGAATCACGGTCCCGTTAAAGTCTTTCTGTTCGATAGGACGGACGACCAGTATGCGCGTGGTGTAGGGAACGGCTTCTCCTCTGCTTCGGACCTTCCACAAACCATCGACGGTCTTCTTGTTGTCCGGCACGAATTCGTAGCCCGTTGCCGTCCCCTTCAGGAAGTACTCCGCCATCTGATAGCCACGCTCGGCAAGATCCACGATCGGAGCACTGAACGGACCACCTTTCTTGCCTGCCGTGATCGGTCCTGAAACCGCAATGTCGTCGGCCAGAACTGCCGTCGCTTGGAACTGTACGATTAGTAGGAAGGCTACTGTAGAAATCGAGCGCATCGATGCTGTTCTCATAGTGGTTTCTCCCGAAGTGCCGAGCCCGAGTGTATGCCTGTTGTTGGCACGGTGCAATGGTCCTACTTAGCGGGTCTTCTGCTGATATAATGAGCGGCCACTCGGTACACTACGATCGGTTCATGAACCAGCAAGCTTCGGTATCAAAGGCGAAGGTCGCGCTTTCAGTTGCACTGCTCAGCATGTGGATTCTGTCCATGGTTGCGCTCTTCCTGCTCGGAACGCTCCTGCACATACCAGGTGCGAACAACGTCATTGTAGTGTTCCACAAAGGGGTCGTCAGGCTGTTGAACCTGGAGTGTGTCGTGGACGACATGCCCGACGAGCACAGGCCTACCCTGTACATCTCCAACCACATCTCATACATGGATATATTCGTCCTCGGCTCCGTCCTTCGCGGATCGTTCATCGCAAAATCCGACGTAGCATCCTGGCCCCTCTTTGGTCCTCTGGCAAAGCTGCAGAACTGTCTGTTCATCGACAGGGATCGTCACAAGGTGGGGAGCCAGATCGAGCAGATACAGCGTTACCTGCTCAATGAGGGAGACTTGATCCTTTTTCCGGAAGGTACCAGCGCCCCCGGCACTCATGTCGCGCCATTTCACAGCAGCCTGTTTCAAGCCGCTGAACACGACGATGTCGAGATCAGAATCCTTCCTCTGACCATCGCCTACACGCACTATCGAAATGAGCGCATGGACCGGCAGACCAGAGACTATTATGCCTGGTACAAACCGCGCAAGATCGTTCCCCACTTCCTGAATGGTTTGGGTTTGGGCAGAGCCCGAGTGCAACTCACATTTCATGAGGCCTTTTACATGAGCTCCTTTGAATCGAGGAAAGCCTGCGCCAAGCATTGTGAGGCGGTCATTCGACAAGGGCTTCTAAACGCAATTGATCAAGATGAAGAAGTACTGAGCGCAAGTACTCGAGTGGATGGTGCCTGAGCGAGGGTCGCCCGTCCAAAAAACAGGCTATGCCAGTGCCTTTCTCGGGTCGAGTGCATCGCGCACGGCTTCACCGATGAATATCAGAAGTGTGAGCATGATCGACAACGTAAAGAAAGCCGTCAGCCCCAGCCACGGCGCCTGCAGGTTGTTCTTGCCTTGCTGCATGAGCCTGCCGAGAGACGGGTAGTCTTCCGAAAGTCCAAAACCGATGAAGTCTAACGAGGTCAGTAGCGTAATCGAACCTACCAGCAGAAATGGAACCATGGTCAGTGCCGCGACGGTCGCATTGGGAAGCACGTGTCTCACCATGATCTTGGCGTTGCTAACGCCTAACGCTCTGGCGGCCTTGACGTATTCGAAGTTTCTCGCACGCAGGAATTCGGCCCGCACGAGTCCCACCAGAGCCATCCAACTGAAAAGTAACAGCAACCCGAAGAGCCAGTAGGGATTGGGTTCAACCATGCTGGAGAGGATGATGAGAAGAAACAGTATCGGCATGCCTGCCCAGACCTCGATCAACCTCTGGAACACGAGATCCACCCAGCCGCCGAAGTAGCCCTGTATGGCACCGGCAGCAATGCCGATCAGAGAACCGCACACCGTCAGGCAGAGGCCAAAGAGGATGGACAGTCGGAACCCGTAGATGGCTTTGGCAAACACATCCTGGCTGGAGTCGTCGGTACCGAATATATGATCCGCCGAGGGCGGTGCCGGCGCCGCATCGATGATGAACATGTCCAGGCTGTTGTTGGTAAAGCGTACCAGTGGCCACAACATCCAGCCTCCCTCTGAGTCGATCAGATCGATCAGATAAGGGTCCTTATATACGGCCTCGGTTGGAAACCGGCCGCCAAAGTCTGTCTCCGTGTAGGTGAATAGCACCGGGAAGTACCACTCTCCCTGGTAACTCAGAATCAGTGGCTTGTCATTGGCAACGAATTCCGAGGCCATGGAGACGGCGAACATGCCCAGCAATATCCAGCAGGAGTAGAACCCTCGCCTGTTCTTCTTGAAGTTCTCCCATCGGCGCTGATTGACGGTCTTTACCGGGCCGGGCTTCACGAAGCCGGACTGGAGGGTCCGGGGTTCTTCGAAAGTTGCGATATCGCCGGCGACGCTGGACATAGTCACACTTCTCGGGTTTCGAAGTCGATGCGCGGGTCCACGATGGTGTAGACGATGTCCCCGACCAGATGCATGACAAGTCCGATCAAGGTGTAGAAGTAGATGGTGCCGAACATGATGGGATAGTCGCGGTTTACGGTCGCTTCAAATCCAAGTAACCCAAGGCCATTCAATGAAAATATGAGTTCAATCAATAACGCGCCCATAAACAGGATGCCGATGAACGCGCCGGGCATGCCTGCAATGACGATCAGCATGGCATTGCGGAAGACGTGCCCGTACAGTACTCGGTTTGGCGTGAGCCCCTTCGCCTTAGCTGTTAGCACGAACTGCTTGTTGATCTCTTCAATAAACAGATTCTTGGTTAACATAGTGAGCGAGGCGAAGGACCCGACGATCATGGCGCCGATAGGCAACACGATGTGCCATAGATAGTCTTTTACTTTGTCGAGCGCACTCAGTTCCTCGAAGTAGGGTGATGTCAGACCACGTAGTGGGAACAGATCCAGGTAGTTGCCGCCACAGAACACCACGATGAGGAAAATAGCCAACAGGAAACCGGGGATCGCTGTGCCCACGAAGATGACTGCGCTGGTCCAGATGTCAAACGGCGTACCGTCGCGCATTGCCTTGGAGATGCCCAGCGGTATGGAAATGCCATAGCTGATCATCAGGGTCCAGAATCCGAGTGATATGGAAACGGGCATGCGCTCCACGACCAGTGATACCACCGATCGATCTTGATAGAAGCTGTTGCCGAAATCGAAGCGCATGTAGTCCCAGATCATATTGAAGAATCGTTCGTGCAGCGGTTTGTCGAATCCGAATTGCTTTTCCAGCTCCTTGATAAAATCGGGATCCAATCCACGCGTGCCCTCATAACCCTGGTACGAAGCTTCGTCCGCGATGTTTCCCATCTCTCCGCCGCTCTGTGTAATTCGGTCCGTAGCATCCGTGTTGTCTCCCATCAGTTCGGCCACGATCTGCTCTACCGGGCCTCCTGGTGCGGTCTGCACGATGAGAAAATTGAGCACCATGATGCCGAACAGCGTTGGGATGATCAGGAACAGTCGTCGCACGATATAGACGCCCATCCTTCAACCCTCCAGATCGCTACGGTCGGTTCGCATGGCCGACTTGATCTTCTTGAGACGCTCGGTCTTCTCTGTGTCTTCCCACCAGGTATCGGGGAAGCCACTGCTGTAACGGGCGCCATTTTCGGGCCGAGCGAATCTATCCCAGTAAACGTAGCGACTGCCGGGCGGCACGTAGCCGGGGATGGCGTAGAAATTCCACAGTAGAATCCGATCCAATGCCCGCGCCGCTGTAATCAGTTGGGGCCGTGATCTTGCCCGGATGACTTTCATGATGAGCGCATCGACTGCCGGATCTTTGATGCCGGCTTGATTGTAGGTGAACTTTGTATCCGCTGTTGAGCTGTGGAAGAAGGTCCGAAGTCTGAGACCGGGCTGGAATGCTGAGCGCCAAAAGGCAGTTGTCATCTCGAAATCAAATTCGCCGAGACGATAACGATACAGAGAAACTTCAGTCAGTTGCACCCTCGCCCTAATGCCAATGCGATCGAGTGCAGCCTTGAAAGGAATCATCGTTCTGACCAGCGCTGCCGCCACCATCAGTAATTCCACCGTGAAGGGCTCGCCCGTTGCAGCGTTGACCATCTGGTTGTCGCGTATGACCCAGCCAGCCTGCTCGAACAGATCCAGTGCGCGAAGTAGGTTTTCCCTCGGATATCCTACCTCTTTACCCACAGCGGGCCGGTATTCTTCGGTGAAGACCCTGGGCGGGACTTGATCCCGGAAGGGTTTCAGTAATTCCAGTTCCGCCTCGCTGGGCAGACCGGAACTCGCCATATCCGTGCCATCGAAGAAACTCACATTGCGTCGATAGAAACCGTGGTAGAGGACTCGATTGGACCATTCGAAGTTATAGGCCAGCGACAGGGCTTCCCTCACTCTCACGTCCTGAAACTTCGGCTTTCTGAGGTTAAAGGTCAGTCCTTGATTGATACCGTGAGGGCTCTCTGTCTTGATCAGCTCCTTGATAAACAGGCCCTCTTTTACTTCGGGAAAGTCATACAGCATCGCCCAGTTCTTGGAGACCTGTTCGACGCGGACATCGACAGCCCCTGACTTATGGGCCTCGTGGATCACGCTGGGGTCACCGAAGTAGTCGTAGGTGATGCGGTCGAAGTTGTAGCGTCCCCTATTTACGGGAAGGTCCTTCCCCCAGTAATCATCGACACGCTGGTAGGTGATCTTGCGACCCGGGTCGATCTCTGCGATGCGGTAAGGGCCGCTTCCGATCGGGATCTCCATTGTGGTCTCGTCAAAGTTGCGATCGCGCCAGACGTGTTCGGGTATAACCAACATGCCGGCGATGGTCTGGGCGTCCTTGGCGGATCGTGAATTCTTGAAACGGAAGGTTACCTGCCCCGGACCACTCTCTTCCACCGATACGATCTGACGGTAGGCTGACTTCAGCGCCGGGGAACCAAGCGCCTTAATGCGTTCGAATGTGAATACCACGTCTTCTGTTGTCAGTGGATTGCCGTCGTGCCAGCGGGCCTCGGGTCTCAGGTAGAACGTGACCCAACTGTAGTCACGGGCCAATTCCACCTTCTCGGCCAGATTTCCATAGAAGCTCGCCGGCTCATCCGTGCTTTTGTACATCAATCGTTCATACACCAACTGGCCGGCGCCAACGACCATGCCGGAAGGCTTACTTCCCTTGCGTATGAACGGATTGAGGGAGTTGAACGTGCCGCCCCTCGGATAGGTGAGGGTACCTCCCTTGGGAGCGTCGGGATTGACGTAGTCCAGGTGGGTGAAGTTGGCGGGATACTTGAGATCACCGTAGTAGGATAAACCGTGACTGATCTCACCCACGGCGCCGGTCGCAAAGCACACGCTGGCCATGAAGGCCCAAGGTAATAGATTCAGTCTCTTAACTGGCAGTCCCTCAACTGGCCACATCGCTTACACCCATCCCGCATCGCTTACACCCATCCCGCATCGCT
>CEPV01021819.1_pt1 | contig 14205 bp, 13 predicted proteins | sample 530451 | NCBI WGS metagenome assembly CEPV01 (sample SAMEA2620097, study PRJEB7988) | marine metagenome | isolation source: saline water (ENVO:00002010), including | reverse complement strand
GCCAAGGTCGAAGCAGGCGAACTCACCCGGGCCGAAGCCGACGAGATCGTCGCCAAGGTCGAAGCTCGCCACGCCAGGCACCGCCAACGGACGACTGGTGACACCCCCGACATGTCCGCCGCCCTGGCGCTGGCCCGGTCCTGACCGGCAGGCACCGACGGTCGCGAAGACCTGAGTAGGGGCGGGAACCTCTAGGGCCAGGTCCCGGCGTGGCGGGACGGCGACCCGGTCCCGACCGACCAGGTCTGGAAGGATCAACCTCGATGGCCGACAAAGCGCTCGTACTGGTGGTCGAGGATGACCAGAACATCGCCGACCTGGTCGACCTGTACCTCCGGAAGAACGGCTTTCAGACCATCAGGGCCACCAACGGCGCTGACGGCGTCGCTGCCCTGTCCGCCCGCAGGCCCGAACTCGTGCTGCTCGATATCGGGCTACCGGGTGAGATGGACGGCTTCGACGTCTGCCGGGAGTTGCGCAGTCGGTCCGACGTGCCGATCATCTTCATGACCGCCCGAGACGACGAGGTCGACCGGGTGATGGGCCTCAAGTTCGGCGCCGACGACTATGTGGTCAAGCCATTCAGCCCACGAGAACTCGTCGCCCGCGTGGAAGCCGTTCTTCGCCGTTCCACCGGAACCGCCTCCGACAACAGGGACCCGCTCAAGGTGGGTGACGTGGTGGTCGACCTGGAAGCGCACGAGGTGAGGGTCGGTGAGGACCCGGTCGACCTGACCCGGCGGGAGTACGCCCTACTTCGGGCATTCGCGGAGCACCGGGGCCTGACGCTCTCCCGCAGGCAACTGCTCGACCAGGCCTGGGGCACGGACTGGGTCGGGGACGAGCGAACCGTCGACGTTCATGTACGCCAACTGCGGGTGAAGCTCGGACAGCACCTCGACCTTCGCACCGTCCGCGGCGCTGGCTACCGGCTGGCCTGACCATGCGGCGCCGTCTACTGGCCACCCTGCTCGTCGTCGTCGTCGCCGGCCTGATCTCCGCAGGTCTCGGCACGTTCCTGTTCGCCCGGGGCAACGCCAGACAGGAAGCCGAGCAACTGGCCCTGAGCCGCGCGGAAGCCATGGCCGATGCTGCGCTCCAGCCCACCCCGCGGACGTTCGGCGAATCCCGAGACTTCTTCGGCAACCCCCGGCAGCAGGAACGGCTGCGGCAGGTGTCCGGCTCCCTGGGCGTACGCCAACTCGGCGTGCTCTACGTCGAGATCACCGGTGACTCCGCACCCCGGGTGCTCTCCTCCCAGGTCCAGAGTGGCGAGGTGAGCCGGGAGGATGCCGAGAAGATGTGGACGGCCAGCTTCGAATCGCTGTCGCCCGACCAGGTCTCGACGAAGGTGCTCTCCCCCCTCCCGGACGGCGTCCAGATCGAGCAGATCGATCCACTGGCGCTGCTGATCAACGGATCGGTGGGCGGCAGCAACGGCGACGTCGCATTCGCCGCGGCGATCAGTCGATTCAGGACTGAGCCACACATGGCAGTGGCCTTCGTCGCGGGCGTCGAGGCCTCCATACGGATCGGCCCGGAAGGCCGTTGGTTCCTCTTCGCCTCCGCCGGAACCATCCTCCTGGCGATCCTGGCGTCGATCTGGTTGAGCCGCTCGCTCAGCCGTCCCCTGGTGCACGTCACCGGAGCCGCCCGGGGAATCGCCGGCGGGGACTTCGCCGTGCGGCTCCCCGCCCCGAAGGAGGAGGACTCGGACGAGATCGCCGACCTGGTACGGGCCATCAACGAGATGGCCGACAACCTCGAGCGCTCCCGGAACCTGGAGCGTCAGTTCCTGCTGTCGGTCTCGCACGACCTCCGCACGCCCCTCACCTCCATCGCCGGCTATGCCGAAGCCATCACGGACGGGACCGCCGAGGACACGATCGCCGCCGCGGAGGTGATCGGCAGCGAGGCCGAGCGCCTCAAGCGCCTCGTCGGCGACCTTCTGGAACTTGCCCGACTCGACGCCCACCGGTTCGAACTGGAACCGGTCGCACTGGACCTCGCCGCGGCCACGAGCCAGGCGGTTCGGGCACTCGCACCGGCAGCAGGCCGGGTGGACCTGCGCGAAGAACTGCCGGACGACCCGGTCCAGGTCATTGCCGACGCCGACCGTTGGGTCCAGGTCGTCGGAAACCTCGTCGAGAACGGGATCCGCCACGCAGAGTCGTCGGTCGTCGTCTCACTCCATGAAGAAGGCGGCCGTGCGGTGCTTACGGTCACCGACGACGGTCAGGGGATCTTCGAGTCGGACCTGCCGCATATCTTCGAGCGGCTCTACGTGGCCCGCTCGACGCCGGCAGCCAGGGAGTCGGGGTCGGGACTGGGGCTGGCCATCGTCCGCGAGTTGGTCGACGCCATGAACGGCGAGGTCCACGCCGAATCTACGCCGGGAATGGGCGCCACGCTCGTCGTGTCGCTCCCCTTGGCCTGAACGACCCAGGGTGATGGCTGTACGAAGCACCCCGTCGTGAACTTCTCGGCGATGTCGGTCATCGGCCCTCCCCTGCCGGGACGGGCTGGCGTTGGGTGGCCTTGCCCTGTGCGATCCGAACGCGGGAGCCTTCCCGGTGCCGGGCGTTGACCTCGTCGGGCATCTGTGCGGCGAGTTGGTCGGGGCGGAGCCGGTGGATCAGGGGGACGATGTGGTCCTCGTCGGCGATGCCTTCGATGACGGCGTCGGTGAAGGAGTTCTTTTCCACCAGTCGGTGAATGGAGATGATCTCCAGGTCGTTGCGTTCTTCGCATAGCACCGATCGGTCATACCGGCGAGCCTGCTCCGGACGCCGCACCCGTGGCGACATCCGACGGGATCTCCGCGGCAATTCGACACCGTCCGAACCACAGGTCCGCCACCCGCATGGAGGTGGGGAGGCGTGGGGCGGTCACGCCTGCGGCCCACCGGCTTCCAGGCGGTCGAGCAGGGGGCGGAAGTGCGACAGCGGTGGGACCTCGACGCCGGTCCGCTTGCCGTGGTCGTCTTCCAGCCTGCGCAGGACTACGGCGTCGATGGCGTGGGGCCGGGCCTCGAAGGCTGTGGCCTCGTCAGCCGTCATCGGCCCGCCCTGCTTGGTGAGCGTGTGCTGCGAGGCCGGCGAGAGGCGGTCGTGGTAGTCGGGCTCGCGGGCACACAGGAAGCGCTTGGCGTCGACGTGGAGGCGCACCGGTTCGGAGACCGCTGCATCGAACCGGGCCGCCACCCAGTCGCCGCCGAGGTCCCCGTGGTCGTGGATGCCGTAGCCGTCGTCGGGTTCGTCGAGCCAGTGGCCCACGTCGTGCATGAGGCAGGCGGCGACGAGGGTGTCGTGGTGTCCCTGCTGTTCGGCTGCCGCTGCGGTGAGCAGGGAGTGTTCGGCGATGGTCACGTTCTCGCCGTAGTTCAGCCACCCGCGATCGTCCATGAGGGCCGCCAGTTCGTCGGCGGCGCTCATCGGGGGGCCTCGAGGACCCGGATCCACGAGTGCAGGGAGTCCTTGTCGGCGTAGCAGCCCTGGAGGTGTCGGGCGCCCGTCGTGTAGGCGCTGCGGCCGTGCAGGACCCGCTGGTTGTCGAAGGCCATGAGTTGGCCCGGGCCGAGCCGGAACCCGATCCGGGCGCCCGGGTCGTGCAGCAGCCCTGCGAGCGTGCGGTATGCCCGGTAGTAGTCGGCCATCACGTCGCCGGGCATGTCGAAGGCCTGCGCCGACCGGGAGTTGTAGCGGACGCAGGTGACCTGGTCACGGCTGTCGAGTTCGATGAGCGGCTTGTACGCCTGGAGGTCGGCCGAGTCGCCGTCGAGGTAGCGGAACCGGACCGGGTGGGTGGTTAGCAGTTCGAACGCATCGGGGTGGTCGCTGCGGATCCGTTCGGCCACTGCGAAGCCGTCGGCGAGCCGACTGTCGCCGCCGTCGGATTCGTTGACGAGGCAGTGCAGGAGTTGGAGGCCCGGCACCGGATCGCGGTAGGGGTTGTCCGTGTGCATGCCGATCTCGAGCCTGGTGTTGGCCAGGTTGGCTGGGTCGGGTTCGTCCCTGACCTCGAAGATCCGGCCGTAGTTGGTTTCGCGGAGGTAGCCGAACAGGTCGACGGCCTCGAGGATCGAGCCGGGCGTGGCCGGGAGGTTCTCGAGGAGTCCGAACCCCAGGTCGCGGATGCCGACCAGCCAGTCGTGGAGCTTCGCCGGGTCGCCCACCAGCGTCGGGTGGTCGGCGAACTCGAGTGGGCCCTGCTGCTCGGCGCCCCACAGGGTCGGGAGGGGGGTGACGCCGGCACCTGTGTCGTCGGTCGATCCGTGGAGGCGGAACCAGGCTGCGTCGAAGGTGGCGTCGAGGCCCTCGGGGGCGAAGGTGACCGTCACCGTGTCGGCGTCGAGGCTGGCTCCGGCGATCGTCACCTCGGGCAGGGAGTTGATGTCGAAGGTCCGCTGGCCGGCGTCGCGGTGGCGGCCCGTCGTGATGTTGTCCCTCAGCCAGGTTCCGAGGAACCGGTGGGGGGTTCCATCCTCGAAGCGGACCTCGAGCCAGTCCCGGTCATGGCCGACGGCGACGATTCCCATGTCGACTCCCCTGTTTCGAACGTGGGTGGTCTACACCATGTTGCGCAGTTGCAGGCACCCCGTGGGTCCGCCGGCAACAGCGTCAGGAGCGCAGGAGGCGCTCGATCGCTGTGACCGCCTCCTCGATCTTGGCGTCACCGGCCTCGTCGCCCTCTCGTACGGCGTTACGGACGCAGTGGCGGATGTGCTCGTCGAGCAGGCCGACGCCGACGCCCTGCAGTGCCTTGGTCACCGAGGAGATCTGGGTCAGCACGTCGATGCAGTAGGTGTCCTGGTCGACGAGGCGTTGGAGGCCGCGGACCTGGCCCTCGATGCGGCGGAGCCGGGTGAGGTAGTCGTCCTTCGAGAGTGAGTAGCCAGCCATAGGGATAGGGGGTACCCTATCACCCATGCCCATGGCGGACACGCCCATGACGACCGAGTTTCCCATCGAGGGCATGACCTGTGCGGCGTGTGCCGCCCGGATCGGTCGTGGCCTCACCGGGCTCGAGGGCGTCGAGGACGCCAACGTCAACTACGCGACGGCGCGGGCGGTCGTGTCCTACGACCCGGCCCTGGTGACCCTGGCGGCGTTCAATGCGACCATCGAGGGGCTCGGCTACGCGATTGCCGACCCCGACGACGATGCCGCCGACCGGGAACTGGCGCAACTCGCCCGTCGGCTCGCCGTCTCCGTCGTGCTCACGGTGCCGATCGTCGCCATCTCGATGGTGCCGGCCCTCGGGTTCTCCGGCTGGGAATGGGTGGCCGGCATCCTGGCCACCCCCGTGGTGTGGTGGGTCGGCTGGCCGTTCCACCAGGTGGCCGGTCGCAGCCTGGCCCACGGCTCGACCACCATGGACACCCTCGTGTCGATGGGGACGGGAGCGGCGTGGGCCTGGTCCGTCGTTGCGCTGTTCGTCGACGTCGACCACGTCTACTTCGAGACGGCCGCTGTCATCGTCACGCTGATCCTCCTCGGGAGGTGGTTCGAGGCCCGGGCGAAGCGCCGTTCCGGAGAGGCCATCCGGTCCCTCGCCGGCCTTGCCGCCAGGACGGCCCGGCTCGAGGACGGTGCCGAGGTCCCGGTCGACGACCTGCAGGTCGGCATGCGGTTCCTGGTGCGACCGGGCGAGAAGGTCCCCGTCGACGGCCGGGTGGTCGACGGGACGTCCACCGTGGATGCTTCGATGATCACCGGCGAGCCCGTGCCGGTCGCGGTAGGCATCGGCGACGAGGTGGTCGGGGCGACCATCAACGGCAACGGCTCGCTGACCGTCGAGGCCACCCGGGTCGGCGGCGACACGATGCTGGCCCAGATCATGCGCCTGGTCGACGAGGCACAGTCGTCCACCGCCCCGGTGCAGCGGCTCGCCGACCGGGTCTCGGCCGTGTTCGTCCCCACGGCACTCGCCGTGGCCGTCGCGACCCTTGCCGCCTGGCTCCTGGCCGGACGGCCGACCGGCGAGGCCTTCACGGCGGCGGTCGCGGTGCTCATCATCGCCTGCCCATGCGCCCTGGGCCTCGCCACCCCCACGGCGATCATGGTCGGGACGGGACGCGGCGCGGGCCTCGGCGTGATCATCAAGGGCGGCGAGGTCCTCGAGGCGACCCGTCAGGTCGACCATGTCGTCGTCGACAAGACCGGCACCGTCACCGAGGGCCGGATGGAGGTCGTGTCCGTGACGCCGTCAGCGGGGACCGACCCGCAGGTCGTGCTGTGTCGAGCCGCCTCCGTCGAGGCCCTCTCCGAACACCCGCTGGCCGAAGCGATAGTGGCCGCCGCAACGGACCTCGAGGGCACCACCGGGTTCGAGAACCTTCCGGGACTGGGCGTGCGTGGCACGGTTGGCGACTCCGACGTGCTCGTCGGACGGAGGTGGCTGTTCGACGAGGTCCCCGACGACCTCCTCGCGGCTGTCGCCGAGGCCGAGGACGCCGGCCGAACGGCGGTCGTCGTCGGCTGGGACGGAACCGCCCGGGGGGTCCTCGTCATCGCCGACCGGGTCCGGCCCACGAGTGCGGAGGCGGTCAGCGCCTTGCGGGGCCTCGGCCTCGAGGTGACCCTGCTCACCGGCGACAATGAACGCACGGCCCGGGCCGTGGGTTCGGTCGTCGGCATCGACCGGGTCCTCGCCGAGGTCATGCCGGACGACAAGGACGCAGAGGTCCAGCGCCTCCAGGCGCAGGGCCACGTCGTCGCCATGGTCGGCGACGGCATCAACGACGCCCCGGCGCTCGCACGGGCCGACCTCGGCATCGCCGTCGGTACCGGAACCGACGTGGCGATCGAGACCTCGGACCTCACCATCGTCTCGGGTGACCTGCGGGCCGTGGCCGACGCCATCGCCCTGTCACGCCGGACCCTCGCCGTCATCAAGGGCAACCTCTTCTGGGCGTTCGCCTACAACACGGCCGCCATCCCACTGGCCGCCTTCGGGGTCCTCAACCCGATGGTCGCCGCCGGGGCGATGGGTTTCTCGTCGGTGTTCGTGGTCACGAACTCGCTTCGACTGCGCCGGTTCACCGGCTACCGTCGCCCGACGACAACCGGCGAGGACCTGCCCGTCGGACCCGAGAGGACGAATGCATGACGACCCGGGTGTTCCACGTTCCCGACATCTCCTGCGTCCACTGCAAGCGGGCCATCGAGGAGGCGCTCGGCGAAGTCCCCGAGGTCACCTCTGCCGTCGTCACGGTCGACCGACGTGACGTCGAGGTCGACGGCGCTGCCTCGGACGAGGCCGTCATCGCCGCCATCGGAAAAGCCGGCTACGACGTCGCGCTCGACGACACCGGAACCGCCGAGACGTCGTGAGAAGCACCACCGCGCTGCGGCGGGTTGTCGCAGTCGGAGTGGCCGCGACGCTTCTCGTCGCGTGTTCAGGCAACGACACCCCGGTTGCCAAAGATGCCGAAACCGCCACAGCGGGATCCGACGACCTCGCTCACGGCTCGACCACAGCGGAACCCGACAACCTCGCTCACGGTTCATGGGCAGAAGCCATCGAGAACGCAAACCTGTTGGTCGACCTCGACCAAGACGCCAGGAAGTTGTTGAGCGTCTTCCCAACGGGTTCCGGCAACAAGATCAGCGAACTCGACATCGCGGGAAGCAACCCCAGCTACTTCGACCAATTCGGGCCGGCTCTGTGGCGGCAGTGCGAACGAGTCGACGTGTACATATCCGTCGATCCCTCGATTGCCCCAGAGTTGCGCGCCTCGGCTCGCACCCTGGCCGTCAACGCGATCCTGGAGTTGAACAAGTTGACCGGGCTGACGTTGGTCGTGAGAAGTGGTGCCACCGAACAGCACGGGGAGTTCTTCGACCCCACAGTTGATCCTGATGTCCCCGGATTCAGGGAACTCGACGTGTTCTGGTACGACACCGCATCCGACGCTCCACCTGACCGGTTTGGAATCGCCGACGCATGGCATTCCGGCCCGGGCGCGTTGGAGCACTCCACAATTGACGGCTCGGTCAACGTGACGTCGAAAGACTCACCCACGCGACAGGCATCGCTGCTTCGTTCCCGAATCAGCCTCTCGACCGAGATCCTCCACAGGCTCCCCGGTCGGGCCGACCTCGACGAGGACGGCTCCCAGTTCGCCGAAAGGTCGCAGTCAATGGCGGTCCTGCACGAACTCGCACACGTCGTCGGCATCGGCCACTCAACGGCGGAGGACAGCTTCATGTACCCGCGCTTCAGCGACCAGACCCGGATGACTACCCCAGACCGGGCCACCCTCGCCCTTGCCGGCAGCCGGCCCTGCTGACCGCTGCCACCCCTGCGAACCCTACGGAGTCAAGCCCCGGCGTCGCGTTGGTCGATGAGTACCTGCAACGGAGCGAGGTCGAACGGGTCGCCGGTCATCACGATCAGGTGGTCGACACCGACATCGGTGTAGCGGCCCACGTCCTCGACGTCGTCCTGGGCGATGCACACCGTCCGTTCGACCTCGGCAGGGTCACGGCCCACCTTGGCGCACCAGTCGTCGAGGATCGCCGACAACTCGGCGACGTTCTCCGGCGGGCCGAAGCAGTTCCAGGCGTCGGCGTGCTCGGCGACCAGACGGAGGGTGACCTTGCGCCCGGATCCACCGATGAGGATCGGCAGCCGACCGACGGGAGGAGGATTGAGCTGGTCGAGGCGGTTACGCATCCTGGGCAGGTCGGCCTCCAACTGCCTGAGGCGGCTGCCAACGGTGCCGAACTCGTAGCCGTACTCCTCGTAGTCCCGCTCGAACCAGCCGGCGCCGACACCGAGGTACATCCGTCCGTCCGAGAGGTGATCGAGAGTGCGGACCATGTCGGCGAGCAGTTCGGGGTTCCTGTACGAGTTGCCGGTCACCATGGTGCCGAGCATCGCTCGTCGGGTGTCGGCGGCCATGGCCGACAGCAGGGTCCAGGCCTCGAAGTGCTCCGCGTCGGGATTCCCGTAGAGCGGGTAGAAGTGGTCCCAGACCCAGATCGAGTCGGCCCCCATGGCGTCGGCCTCCTGCCAGGCGCTGCGCAACGCTCCGACGTTGGTGGCCTGGGGGTGGAGTTGGCAACCAACCTTGAGCGACATGCGGTGCATCCTTGTCGGTGCGACCGCTCCCTGACGACTCAGGGCTCGCAGGACCAGACGCGGCGACGCATGACGTTGCCCAGGTCGCTGGCGCCGTGCTCAACCGTCCCGGGCGGGTTCTCGAGGCGACCGTCCATACAGCCGATCAAGGCCACCGCCTTGGCCTGTATGCGACCAGGTCCGTCCGCTCGAAGCGCTGGCTGACACCTCGAAAGCCTGCAGGTATTCCGTTTCGGGTCCGACCACATCATCGTGGGAACCGGCAACCCATACGCCCTCGATCCCCTGCAGCACCTGATCGACCAGCGCGACGCCCTGCGCTGAGGCGCCGGCGCCACGACCGACCGGTCACCGGGCGGTCAGGAGTTCGCGGCCGGCCCACTCCGCGACCTCGCCGGCGTACAACTTTCGGAACCGGTCGGCGGGCAGGGGGTCGACCCACTCCCCGGCCTCCACCAGGGAAGCAGCCAGGGCGCCAAGCGGATCTGCCCACTTGGCCGAGCGGCCGTTGCCGCCGATCGCCAGGTACACCTTGCCCGGGACCAGGGCGTCGATGTAGGGCATGCCTCGGCGAACTCCTCGATCGACGCCGTCGACGCCAGGGCACGTTGCGCAAGCTCACCTTCGACGGCGCCGGCCTGGACGGTTCGGGACAGCCTCGTCACGTCGTAGTGGGCGCCGAACGGGCCCGTGTGGTGGGCAGGATCAACCGGTTCGGGCGATGCGACGACGGCAATGCCGAGCCCGACCTCCGCCAGGTGGCGGGCGGCCGATGCGCCGATCATTCCCCCACCGATGACCGTCACGTCGAACACGGTGTGATGGTAGGTCGGGCGGTTCGGGTCGACCTAGCCGTCAGCCGTGGACCGACATCGAAGAGTCCGGGTTGACCTCCCGGTTGCGGCTGTAGAACCCGACGTCGATCGGCCATCCGGTGTAGCGCCCGGAAACCACGACCGGGGAGGCGTCGTGGTCGTGTCCGGATTCGACGGCCTCGATCAGCTCAGCCATCAACTGGCCGACGGCGCCGGCGTTCTTGTACTGGTTGCCGCTGGTGCCGATGGCCACGTAGAAGCCGTCGAGGTCGGTGCGGTCGTAGATGGGCAGCCAGTCGTCGGAGACGTCGTAGAGGTCGACGACGCCCTTCTTCTCGTGGGGGATGCCCAACGTGGGCATGCGACGGTTGGCCCTCAGAACCTGTGCCTCCCACTGGTCCTGCGAGAGCACGGTGTCGTAGTCGTCGGGGTCGACGAACTCGCGGTCGTCGCATTTCGGGTCGACGCTGCCGATCAACACGTTGTTGCCGGTCTCGGGCCGGAAGTAGAAGCCGGTGTCGTCGTCGGCGCCGACCATGCCGTCGGCCATGAAGTCGAAGCCCTGCGGGGCCGGCACGTGGTGGACCTCGTGTCGCAGAGCCCGGGTCTTGATGCCCATCGAGTCGAATACGCCGGCCATTTCGTTGACGACCGCGCTGTGGGGGCCGGCCGCGTTGACCACGACGGGGGCCACGACGCGGCGTCCGTCGGCCAGCGTCACGCCGCCCACCCGCCCGTCGGCCTGGTCGACGGAGGTCACCTCGGCGTTGAACCAGAACTCGCCGCCGCTGGCCTCGGCGGCCCGCTGCAGGTTGTGGCACGACAGTTGGGGGTCGCTCACATAGCCGGCGTCGGGCGTGAAGATCGCTCCGGTGATGGTCCCGTCCGCGTCGTCCCAGAAGTGGGGGTCGTCGGGACGCCGGGGTGGCCCATAGCGGCCGTGGTCGAGCAGCGGCATCCGTTCGGCGAGGTCGGCGAGGGTCCAGTCCTCGAAGGGGATGCCCAGTTCCTGCCAGAGTGCCCTGACCTTCGACGAGTGGTCACCCTCTTCGATGACGAGGTTGAACATGCCACACCGGTGGAAGTCGACGAGCCCGAGCTCGTCGGTTGTGCCGATGTAGCCGGCCCAGTCGGTCCAGTAGTGCATGGCCTCCCAGGCAAGCGACACCCCGGGAACGGTCGAATAGCTGAAGCGCACGATGGCGCAGGAGTTGATGGTGGAACCCGCCCCGGCGGCGGACGCCTTGTCGACGTTGAGGGTGTGCAGCCCACGGCGGGACAACTCGACGGCAATCGCGCCGCCGAGCACCCCGGCGCCGATGATGACGGCGTCGAAGTCGTCGGGGTCGTCGGTCGGGTTCGGCATCTCTGGTTCCTCGGACGGTCTTGCGGTCTCGGCGGGCGCAATCATGCCAAGTGCGGCGTGGAGATGCTGACCTGTCCGGGCCACGTTCGTTGCCGGGCCATGTCGCCGAGCGGCTCAGGGGGATCAGCCATGACGGGTACTTCCGCCTGACCCTGCTGCTCACGGGTGCCTGCTCGCCCGCCTCGGGTGGCGACTCTCCCGCTTCGGGCCAGTCGACAATCGATCCACAGACGACGGTGCCCTTCGTCCTCGGTCCCGTACCCGACTGGGACGCCACCAACGCCCAGGCCGGGCTCTACCCGGTCCAGGTCGACTCACCCGACGAGTTCGTTCACCACCAGTGGGCGGCAATCAGCCGCAGCGGGGTCCTCGACCCGATGGATCGCCGCAGGGGCAATGGGGTTCCCACCTGTGTGGGCAGTCACCGACTCGCTCAGGCTGCGCAGGTTCGACGGCTACCGTCGCCCTCCGGCGACCCACGACATGGATCCCGACGGGCCCTGACAGGTGCACCATCACGAAGGGGATGGATCCCGGGAAGGTTGCCGCGAGCGTTGCGGCCTCAATCCCGAGTCGACTCTCTGAGCTGGTTGATTCTCGGTCGAACGATCACCGTGTAGGTATCGGCAATCGCTGCCTCGCGATGGTCATGTTGGGCTTTCAGGCGGGTTGGATCAGCAACGACAGCCATGAACGCGGCCTTGCTCGGAAATTGGTTGAAGCGCACCTGGTGCCAGTCCCGTCCGTCACCGATGATTGTTCCTTCAACTGTGAACCAGCCAGGGATCCTTACGCCGTGTTGTGAGGCGACCGATGCCGCACCCGACTGGTAGGCCTCCATATGCGCGGGGGTCTGAACCCCGGCATCCAGGTCTTCGAACCGCAACACGTGCATCACCACCACTGGACCATCGTCTTTCGTCGGCGGGTATGGGACATCGGCCCAGTCGAGGGGTTCCAGATCGGGTGGCGACTCCGGGACCTGCAGGGGTTGGCACCCGATGACGAAGGTCTTCTGCATCCCGGCCTCCTTGTGTTTGTGGGATTCCTGAAATTGGGGGAGCGACTGCATGTCGATGAACGACCTACGGGTTGCGTATTTCACAACGGCGATGCGATCCCAGACGGTGTCATCGCCGAGGAGTTGCTGGTCAACGTCTCCAAAGAAGACGATCTCGGCTCCGACCGCCGTCAGCGAGTCGATTGGCGAGTAGAGGTCATCTGCCGCCTGGCCGGAGATGGTCGCCTTGCGGCCGTCTGCGTAGTCGGCCACCTCGCGGTATTTCATCAAGTTGACCATCCATACCGGGCCATCGTCAGCTGGTGGGGTGGTAGCCAACTGGATACCGTATTCCCGGTCGACGAGGCCGTAGCGAAGCTTGTTGTCGATCATCTGGTACTTCCTTCAGTCAGGAGTCGTGGTCATCTTGGATGGGGCTACAGATCCCGGGCAGCGAGGAGTTCCATCATTTCCCTTGCAACCATCGGACCGGCATTCTGGTTCTGGCCGGTGACGAGGTTGCCGTCGACCACCCAGTGGTTGGCAAACGGGTCACGGAACCTGGTTCTGCACTCAAAGACCACACCGGCTCGACGCAATTCCCTCTCGGGGTGGTGTGGGGTGGATTCGATGCCGAGTTCCCTCACCTGCTTGTCGGTGACTGCGGAAATCCGACGGCCCTTGACCAGCGGTTCCCCGGTGGCATCCCTTGCGTTGAGGAGTCCTAGCGGGCCATGGCATACGCCGCCGATGATCTTCCCCTGCGCGTTCGCCTCGGTGATCTTGGCTGCCAGGTCTTCCGAGAATCCGAAGTCGAACGCTGCGCCCCAACCTCCGGAGAGGAACACCACGTCGTACTCGACCATGTCCAACTGCCCGATCGACAGCGAGTTGGTGACCTGGTTCCGGAAGTCGTCGTCGGCGAGGAAACGGTCATCGGCACCGCTTCGGAAGACCGGCTTGAGTGACTGTGGGTCGACTGGGATCACACCTCCCAGGGGGCTTGCCACGTCCACCTTCATGCCCGCGTCGAGGAACGCGTAGTAGGGAACGGTCATCTCGCTGGCAAAGACGCCGGTCGGCTTGCCTATGTCCATTACCGCGGTGTTCGTTGCGACCACCAGGGCACGCTTTCCGGTGAGTCCGAACCCGACTGCGTCCAGGTCTTCGGGGTGCATGCCGATCTTCTGTACAAGCTTGCGAAACATTCTCGCTGGTGGGGGCGGGCGCTTCGTCACCGGTCCCCCGGTCGGCTGACGTGACGCATAGGGCCACGGGTTGTTTCGCTCGGGCACGGATCGGAAGCGCTCCTCCTTGAGGAGGGCGCGAAGGTGGACGAACACGTCCCGGGCCGAATCGTCGTTCCATCGGTTGACGGCTTCGATCGGATCGGCGTCGAGGTCGTAGAGCTCCCACTGGTCCGGGAGTGGGATGGTCCGGGTCGTCTCACCACCTGGGCCGCTTGAGGCGAGGTGGCGGACCCCTGGATTGGTCCACGTAGCCGGGTCGTCAAAGGTGCGAACCACTTTCCACAGGTGACCTTCACCACGATTGATCGAGTCGTCAACCCGTGCAACGAGCCCTTCGAAGTTCGAGCCCACATGTTCCGGAACCCGGATCCGTAGCAGTCCAGGCGGTTTTGCGGCACGGCCGGTGGCGCGGGCCACGGCGGAAGCGCCGGAATCACCCTCGAGCATGTTGTCGCGCGTCATGAGGTAGACGGAGCGGTCGGGATCTACCTCTTCTACGCCATCGACAACCGGCATGAGGTTCGTGCCGGGCAGCGGATGGACTTCGGTGAATGATTCCTGGAGCAAGTTGGCGGTCATCGCCTCGTCGATGCCTGCCGCTGACAAAAGGGTGGGCACGATGTCGATGTGGGAGGTCGGGGCGTCGTGGATCAATATCCCGGTGGTGGCGTTGGCGCCGATCCGGGC
>CEPV01094462.1_pt1 | contig 14207 bp, 18 predicted proteins | sample 530451 | NCBI WGS metagenome assembly CEPV01 (sample SAMEA2620097, study PRJEB7988) | marine metagenome | isolation source: saline water (ENVO:00002010), including | reverse complement strand
GTCGGAGCCCTTTAGGGTAAAGCGCGAGGAAAATTTAAAGTGAGAGCTTATTTATTTCCTTTTAATAACTTTTTTAATCGCTTGTTTGATATCTTCAGCCAGTAAGCCGTATTCTTTCATTAATTCTTCTGGTTGGCCTGATTCGCCAAATCTGTCCTGAACAGCAATCATTTCCATCGGCACCTGCCTACCGGCAGGCAAGCTGGTTGCTAAAACTTCGGCCACGGCTGAACCAAGACCGCCCATAACCTGATGGTCCTCAGCCGTAACCACGGCGCCTGTTTTAGCCGCTTCAATAATTGTTTTTTCATCCATGGGTTTAATTGTGTGATTATTCACTACGGCCACAGAAATGTTTTCCTTGGCTAAATCATGAGCAGCTAATAAGGCCTCGTGAACAGTTGGCCCGCAGGCAATAACTGATACGTCTTTACCTTGTTTAAAAACTTCTGCTTGGCCGATTTGAAAGGGTGTTTTGACTGTAGTAAAAATTGGCGTTGCTTCGCGGGCAAATCTTAAATAAACCGGACCCTTTATTTCACCGGCTGCTATGGTTGCTTTTTTGGTCTCAATCATATCACAAGGCGCTAAAACGGTCATATTCGGCAAACAGCGGGTAATAGCAATATCTTCCAAGGCCTGATGAGTAGCTCCATCGGGCCCAACTGAAACACCAGTATGAGCGCCGGTTAATTTAACATTAGCTTTAGAATAACAAACATTAACCCTTAATTGGTCCCAATTACGCCCCGGGCAAAAAACTCCATAAGTTGAAACAAAAGGAACCTTGCCGGAAAAAGCCAAGCCTGCGGCAATACTGAGCATGTTCTGCTCTGCAATTCCAACCTGAATAAATCTATCTGGAAATTCTTTTTGAAACATAGCGCTGCGCGTTGAACCGGTTAAATCAGCGCACAAAACAACCACATCTTCGCTTCTTTTGCCTAATTCAACCAAACCCTGACCATAGCCATTACGGGTTGGCTTTTGTTCTAATTTTTCTTTTTGATATACGTTTTTTTCTAAATCCATATTTTTCTCCTTACTCATGCTCCCCTTTAATTTTCCCGTCTAAAGTTCTTAAACAATCAAGCGCTTTCTGTCCCTCTTCAGCGCAAGGCGCTTTGCCGTGCCATTTAAAATCAAATTCCATAAAATCAACTCCTTTGCCCGGGATAGTATGAGCCAAAATAACTACAGGCTTTTCAAAAATGGCTTTGGCTTGATTACAAGCATCAATAATTTCTTGAATATTATGACCGTCAATATCAATTACATGCCAGCCAAAGGCCTCATATTTATCTCTTAATGGTTCTAAGGGCATAACATCTTCGGTAAAACCATCAATCTGAATATTATTCCTGTCCATAATATTAGTTAAATTATCCATTTTATTTTTACCGGCAAACATAATTGCTTCCCAGGTTTGCCCTTCATCATGTTCGCCGTCTGAACTAATCACATAAATTTGGTTTTTTTTCTTATCCATTTTAACTGCTAAAGCCATGCCAATTGCCTGCGATATGCCCTGGCCCAGAGGACCAGAAGAAGTTTCTATACCAGGCAAAGCAGCATTATGGGGATGGCCCTGTAAACGACTGCCTAGTTTTCTTAAGGTTTTTAATTCTTCAATTGGGAAATAACCAACTCGGGCCAATGTGGCATAGTGAACCGGACAGATATGACCATTAGAAAGAACGAGCCGATCTCTTTGTTCCCATTTAGGGTTTTTGGGATCATGCTTAAGCACATCGCCAAAATACAAAGCGGTAAAAACATCAGCCATGCCTAAAGGCCCGGCTGAATGACCAGATTTAGCTTCAACTAACATTTCAATAATATCTTTTCTAATGATGTTAGCTTGTTCTTTTAATTTTTTAATTTCCATATTGTTTCTTTTATATTATTACTTTTAAAAATGGCGCTGCCTACGGCTAAAATATTCGCTCCGGCCTCAACCACCTTAGGAGCTGTCCCCAAATTTACTCCGCCATCTACCTCAATATCAATTTCCTGATACTTTTCACGTAACTGCCTAACTTTGTCTAAATTCTCTGGTAAAAACTCTTGCCCGCTCCAGCCCGGATTGACCGTCATAACCATAACTGAATCAAGTTGTTTAATAAAAAAATCAACTACTTCAATAGAAATTTCTGGATTAAGAGCTAAACCAACCCGTAAACCAGCTCCTTTAACCTTATTAATAATCTCTTGATGTTTTTCAGTTGAACTGTAATGGAAAATAATTCTGGCTACGCCCGAACTAATCCAATCATCAATAACTAATTCTGGATTTTTAATTAACAAATGAGCTTCTAATTTTAATTTAGTTTTTAATTCTTTTAAATCAGCTGGATTGTTCCAAACAGAATTGTCAGCAAACTTACCGTCAATCGCATCAAACTGAACCCAATCAACATAAGGCTCTACTTTTTTAATTTTTTCCTTTAATTCTTCAAAATCCTTAGCAATAATCGCTGGAATGACCTGAACCATAATTATTCTAATTCTTTTATCTTGTTTAATCTCCTTAGATGTCTTTGTCCTCCAGTAAATTCTGTTTCTAACCAATTGCGGACAATCTTTTTAGCCGTTTCCACATCCAAAACCTTACCGGCTAAACAAAGGATATTAACATTATTATGCTCTTTGGACTGTAAAGCGGTGAATTCATCCCAAGCTACAGCCGCCCGCACCCCTTTAACCTTATTAGCCGCCAAACACATGCCTAAACCAGTAGCGCAAACCAAAATACCCTGATGCTCGGTTCCAGCCACCTTTTTAGCGACCGCAACCGCAAAATCAGGATAATCATCTTGCGAGTCCAACTCTTGATTACCTAAATCCTCATACTCATACCCTAATTCTTTAAGATATTTCTTAAGCTCTTCTTTTAAATGCCAACCAGCATGGTCAGCTCCTAAGTAAATCATAATTTTTTGCCGATAAATTGAGTCAATTCAGCCAAACGACAGGCATAAGCCCATTCATTATCATACCAAGCTAAAACTTTAACCAAGTTCTTGTTTTGAACCATAGTAGAAGTTAAATCAATAATAGCTGAAAAAGGGTTGTTACGATAATCAACCGAAACTAAACAGGCCTCTTCTACGTCCAAAATCCCCTTTAATCTTCCTTTATTAGCTATTTCCTTAAAAACTTTATTAACTCCTTCTACATCAGTATCTTTTTTAACCTTAGTTACAAAATCTACAATTGAAACAATGGAGGTTGGTACCCGGATAGCCAAGCCGCTAATCTTCCCTTTAAGCTGAGGCAGAGTTTTTATGACCGCCACTGTAGCGCCGGTAGTTGTTGGCACCATAGATAAAGCGGCCGCCCGAGCCCGACGTAAGTCACGATGAGGCGCATCAAGCAAACGCTGGCCATTAGTATAACTATGAATCGTAGTCATTAAACCAGATTCTATCTCAAATTGGTCATCTAAAATCTTAACCACCGGGGCTAAACAATTGGTTGTACAAGAAGCCATGGAAACCACCTTGTCTTTGGCTGAATCATACTTATCCTCATTAACTCCCATAACTAAATGAGACACATCTTCGCTTTTAGAAGGAGCCGAAATAATCACTTTTTTAGCTCCAGCTTCCAGATGTTTTTGAGCGTCTTCCAGCTTAGCAAAACAGCCGGTACACTCTAAAACAATATCAATGCTCAATTTTTGCCAAGGAAGATTAGCTGGATCTTTTTCAGCCATACATTTAAATTCTTGACCTTCAACCTTTAAACACTGATCGTTATGGCTAACCGATTTAGCATAAATTCCATAATTAGAATCGTATTTTAAAAGATGAGCCAATGTCCTATTATCAGTCAAATCATTAATTGCCCCTATTTCTAAATCAGGATGTTTTTCTAAAATTCTTCGAAAAACAGACCGACCGATTCGACCAAAACCATTAATAGCAATTTTAGTCATGTATTTTACTCCTTAATTTCTAAAGCTTTATTAATTTTTTCTTTATCAAAACCAATAATGATTTCGCCATCTATTTCTGTAACCGGCACGCCCTGCTGGCCTGATTTTTTAATCATTTCTTCTGCCGCGGCCTGATTCTCACCCACATCTATTTTCTCATAATTAATCCCCTGATCGTCTAAATAGGCCTTAAGTGAAATACAGTAAGGACAGGCCTTGGTGCTAAATACTCGAACTTGAGACTGTTCTTTGTTTTGTTCTGTCATAAATTTTTTAAATAATCATAAACATTCAAAGCTGCTTTAGCTCCTTCGCCGGCCGCAATGATAATTTGCTTATGAGAAATATTACTAACATCTCCAGCTGCAAAAATGCGCTGATCAGATGTTTTATTCTTACTATCAATTTTAATTTCCTCACCTTTATTTAATTCTACCATATTTTTAACAAAAGATGAATTAGCTAATGAACCGGTGGCTAAAAACACTCCCTGAATAACCAATTCCTTATTATTGCCCGGATTCCTGTATTGATAAACTAATCCGGTAACAAAGTGCTCTCCTTTAATTTCCAAGGTCTTAACATTAGTCATAATCTTAATTTTAGAAACCTGTTTAATCTTTTCCTGTAAAAATCCATCTGCTTTTAGTTCCGACATGTATTCTAAGATATATACTTTAGAAGCGTATTCAGCTAATTCCAAAGCGGTCGTTAACCCAGCATTGCCACCACCAATAATAGCTACTTGTTTATCTCTAAAAAGCGGCCCATCACAAGTGGCGCAAACACTAACTCCCTTGCCAATAAATTTATCCTCACCTTTAATCCCTAATTTTTTAGGCCTTCGTCCTGTAGCAACTATGATAGATTTTGTCTGGTAAGACCCTTTATCTGTAATCACTTCTAATTCTGACTTACTAATTTCTTTAACTTCCTTAACCGCCTCCTCTTGTTTTATCTCTAACTCATTTTTCTTTAAATCTTCAACAAATTTATTCATCAAATCAAACCCGCTCATTTCTTTAATACCCGGGTAATTCTCTATTAAAGCAGCCTTGCTCATTTGTCCCGCCCAATCCTTAGTGATTAAAAGAACTTTTAATTTCTTACGAGCGGCATAAATGCCGGCGCTAACCGCAGCTGGTCCTCCCCCAATAATAATTAAATCGTACATGATATTTTTAGCTAAAATTAGCCAGTTGGATATTTTCTTGTGTATATTTCTTAAGATAAGCTACCTGCAGATTATCTAAAATCTCACAAGCAAAATTCCAGTGAAAAGAGACCCATTGACCAACTTGAGGATCATTAATAAACCCCTGATCATCTATTTGATATGAAATTTTGTGAGATACTTCTGATCCTAATTGTAATTGATCATCCTTAAATATTAAAGGGCAATAAGATACTTCTAAATTTGATTGATTAACTTTTTCAATCTGGCCCCAGCTAATCCGACATAAATCCATACTGCTCAAAGCATACGCTAAATCAGCATCATTAAATTTTTTCCAAATACTCAAAACATGAAAACTATGATGAGGCTTAGCTCCCAAAGGAATCTTATCGGTAATTTGCCTAAAAAGCTTTAGATTGAATTTCTTTTTTAAGCGTAATCCGTCAACTAAATGATTATACAAGCCGGGCCGTTTAATATTTTCTAGAAAATAGCTGCCAATCCAATAGGCCTCAACCACTTTTTCATCAAAAGGATCTCTAATCTGATTAGATTGAGCAATGAATTTAAGATATGGATACAAAGTCTGAAATTTCTCTAAAATTAAATTAAGACCCTGATCAGTCTCTTGATTTTGGCAATAAGCAAAAAGATCTCTGTTTTTATCCGGTCCGCAGAAACTCAGCTTATTAGGCATAAAAGCATAACGAGCGCATTTAACCAGGCCTGAATTATCAAAGGCTGAAAATTGATTTTTTCTTAAAATCATATTTAGATAACCTTAAAGAATATAAGCAAATTAATCCTACGGCTAAAATGATTAAACTCAGACCAACCGCCTGGCTGAAAACTAGACTGCCATTTAAAAACAAAACTGTTAAAAGAGTGGTAATCGGCGTGGATAACAAAAGAATTACTGCGGCTACAGAAACCTTAACATATTTTAGACCAAGATACCAAGTTGTAACATAGCCAAAAAGAAAAACAGTCGTAATCATTACCCAGCCAAGCTGTGCTAGATTTAACGAACCAGCCAAATGAGCCTGGCCAGTCATTAACCAGAATAAAATAATGAAAAAAGAACCAAAACCCATCCGTCCCCAAATAACGATCCGGGCTGGTAAGGATTTTAATAAATATTTACTTAAAACATTCTCTGAAGCCCAGAGCAAAGTAGCGGATAAGATTAATAAATCGCCTAAACCAAACTGGTGAGGCAGTATTTTTAATAATAGAATATTACCTAGTAATAAGAGGAGGCCAGCCATTAAAAATCCTCTGGTAATTTTTTCTTTCAAAAAAATAGCTGCTAACACAGCTATAAAAATGAACATGGTCTTATGAATAAAAGCGGCCTGGACTCCACTGGTTAAAGTTAATCCTTTGAAAAAAAGAAGAAAAGGAATGGAACCGCCAATCAAGCCAACTCCGATCAACAACAACCATTGATTTTTCTTAAGCTTTTTTAAAATCTGCCAATCTTTCATCATCAACAACCAGCCAACAATTAACAAAGCAACAATAATATTTTTTAATCCGGTAAAAATATATGGATTGATGACTCCAACGCCAAATTTATTAATAAAAATAGAAAAACCTGAGATGAAAGCAGTTGATAAAATTAATAACAAACCTTTGTTTTTATTCATAGATGTAATATAATAGATGTATATGTGCCTAGCAACTCCAAGTAAGGTAGTCAAAATTGAAAATGATTGGGCAGTTGTAGAATCCCTGCCTACCGGCAAGGCAGGCAATAATCATCAACATCGGGTCAATTTGGCCTTACTTAAAGATGTTAAAATCGGCGATTATTTATTAATCCACGACCAATTAGCTATTAACAAGGTGGCGGAAAATGAAGCAAAACAAATCCTCAAGCTAATTGAGGACCATCGCAAACATTAATGAACTGAACAAGTAATACAAGGGTCATAAGCCCTAACTAACATTGTTAAGAGCCGTTCCAATTCCTTTTGAGAACGGTTTTTTGTTTGGTTTAACAAAGCTTGAGCGCTTTTTTCAATTGAAGTTAAATTCTGGACAGTGGGCGTAATAATATTAGCTTGTTTAATAATCCCCTTTTCGTCCAAATGAACTTCGTGGTAAAGACCGCCCCGGGGCGCTTCAATCGCGCCTATCCCCTCTAAAGACGGATTAGAACCTGGTTTAACTACTTTAACATCAAGCTCACTCTCTAATAACTGCTCAATAATCTTTTGAGCTTTTTGGTGACAACCTAATATTTCAATTGCCTGGGCCAAGTTATTATGAAAAGGATTAGCAAAATCTAATTTATACTTTTTATCATAATCCCCATAAACAGCCAAACGAGCCAAAGGACCAACCAGCATCTCCTGCCCCTTATACCGGCCAAATTTAGCCGTAGAATAACTTTTAATTTCTTCGCTAATATCTTGCTTGTAATTCCTAATTGATGATTCTTTTCTTCCTTTAATATTATTTGAAGAAACAGCCACAATGGAATCACCTTCTTGAACCACTAATTGCAAATCAACCTTTAATTCCGGATAATCTAATCCGGCCGCCAAATCAAGTGTTTTTTGGGCGGCTGATTCTGATTTATTTAATTTATCTAATAACTTTTTTAAAACCTTTTTACTGGGAACCTTATGAAATCCACCAATAGTTGAAGTAGTTGGATGGACATTGCGGCCAGCCACGATTTGAACAATCTCATCAGAAACTTCTTTTAGAGCCAAGGCGTTTTTAAATGCTGCTGGGTTTTTCTGAGCCAGTTCTGTGCCTCGATCAATGCCTAAATAATCCGGTAAAGATAAAAAGAAAAGATGTAAAGCATGACTCTGGATTGCCTGACCGGCTTGCATTAACTCGCGCAATAATACAGTAGTCTGATTTACTCTGATGTCTAAAGCTGCCTCTACGGCAGCCAAGGAAGTTAAATTATGAGCCGTAGGACAAACGCCGCAAATACGCGGAGTAATCCAATGCATTTCTTCAGCCGTCCGGCCAACTAACAATCCCTCAAAAAGCCGCTCACCTTCAAAAACGTTGAGTTCAACCTCATTTTTTCCCCAATCAATATTCAAGCTCCCATGCCCTTCAATTTTAGCAATAAATTCATTCATCTTATTTATCAAAAGCTCGACTTAAAAACATGGTGAAATATCTCTCAATTTCTTTTTTGTCAGTTAACCCTTGCAAAACTTCTACCAAGCCTTTAACATTTGCTTCTTGCCTTAAACCAAAACAGCCATAACAAGGCGAACCGCCTTTAATACAAATTGACCCACACCCGCCTTGAGTAATTGGCCCTAAACAAGGCTGGCCATTAATAATCCGACAAGGATTATTAGCTTGCTTGCATTCAAAACAAACTGAATAACCGCGATAAGCTGGTGTTTTACCAGCTAATAACTCTTGAAAAATCCTAATTAATTCATTCTCATCAATCGGACAGCCATGAATTAAAAAGTCAACTTTAACATAGGCGCTTAAAGGCAGGGCATCAATCCCCCTCGGCTTATACTCCTCCCCATAAATCTTCTTATACCATTTAGCCCGCTCTTTTTTATCTAAAATAGCTGGAATACCGCCCAAAGTGGCGCAAGCCCCTAAAGCAATTAAAACTTTTGAATCCTGCCGCAGTTTCTTTAATAAATCTACTTCATGCTGAGTAATAGGCGTCCCCTCAATAATAGTAAGATCAAAAGGGCCGGGCTTATTATCCTCTTGGCCCAAACGCCAGTTAACAATATCAATCCTTTTTTCCAAGATTAAAAGCTTCTCTCTAATAGAAACGAGTTTTACTTCACACCCCTCACAATCAGTGAAGTCATAAATAGCTACTTTTGGTACCATAAATTTATAAATTTTAGAGCGGAGCGACAAAAATTTAGTTTTCGGAACGCAAAATTAATATATTCTAGCCCCAACTTTTATCTATTTGATCATAATAAAAGACCGGGCCATCTTGGCAAACATACTTATCACCCACCACACAATGCTGGCACTTGCCAATACCGCACTGCATCTTTCTCTCCATGCTAACAAAAATACGACGGTCAGAGATGCCTAAAGGCCTTAAAATCTTTTCCAAGGCGTCTATCATCGGACCAGGCCCGCACATGGCGGCCACCGCATCAAGTGAATCAATTTTAATTTCATCAACTAATTCAGAAACCATGCCCACATAACCTGACCAATCCTTGGCTGGCTTATCAACCGTCAAGAGAACTTTAATTTTATCTTCCCATTGTTTTAGCTTATCTTTGATTAAAAGATCAGCCGGCGTCCGAGCGCCATAGATTAAATAAACCCGGCCGAATCTATCTCGATGAGCATTGATATATTCTATCAAGGCAGCAATAGGCGGGATGCCGCAACCCCCGGTAACCATAACTAAATCCTTGCCACTAATAAAATCAACTGGAAAGCCATTACCATAAGGGCCTCGCATAAAAATTTCATCGCCTGCTTTTAATTGGTGCAAAGCGCTGGTCAAGATACCTGTTTTTCTGATTATTAAATCAATGTATGAGTCCTGATAAGGCGAAGAAGCTATGCCAAAAGGCGCTTCGCCGTAACCAAAATGGCTGGCCAAAACAAACTGACCGGGCATAAAAACTGTCCCATCTTTGTTCTTGCTAAAATCACCGACCAAGCGAAAAAGCTTGACATCCCTAGAATGTTTTTCTATCTTATCAATCTTTATTTTAAATGGCTGATAAATGTTTTTTGTAGTCATCAACAATCTCCTTTAAAACTTCGCTAATCTTAATGCCGGCGGGACAATTCTCCCGACATCGGCCACAAGCAACGCATTGTGATTTACCGTATTCATGATAAGCCCGAACAAACTTATGGTAAAACCAGTTATAGTACCTTTGTTTAATTGTTTTATGAAAATTATGCCCGCCTGCAACTTTAGAAAATTCCGGCAAAGTGCAAGCATCCCATTGCCGACAGCGACTGCATTCCTTATTATCCAAACTAACCTGATCTTCAATAGAAAAACAATGGCATAAGGGACAAACATAAGTGCAAATTCCGCAACCTAAACATTGCTCACCTAATTTATCCCAAATCTTATGATTCAAAGACCATTTAACCGCCTCAGCCAACAATTCTGAATCAAGTAACATTCTTTTAAAAGGATTATCTGGCTGGGGATAATTTTTTATGCTTGGTTTATCTTTTTTATCAAAAAATTCATCTTTGATGATCGCCTTGCCCTTATCAGTTAAAATTAAGGCCCGGTATTGCTGGTCAGTTATCTTTTCCAAAATAACATCTCCGCCCGGCGCTACCTCAATAGATTCATCAACTAGGCCGATAATAAGTGACTTATTTCTCTTCTGCCAATAAAAAAAATCTGAATAAGGTTTTTCCATAATTTCATCCAATTGAGTCATGGCTTCTAAATCAGCTAAACCAAGGCCAAAAACCAAAAATTCCTTTTTATACTCTGGACAAGAAAGCTTTTTGGTTTTCTTGTTAAAAACAAAAGTTTTTTGCTTAGGCGGCAAAAAATACTGTTTAGCCGGCAAGGCTTTCCCCCTAATATCAATTACCTTAAAATCTTTTTTCAAATCATCCAACCACTTGTCTATTTTCTTTTTTTCTATAACAAATTCCATTAGATATATGATAACATAAATTTAAAAATTAAAAAATCCTGACTAAAATATGTTTATAAAAACTTTAGTCAGGATCTTAATTAAAAATTAAATTAAGTTTGGTAAAAAGATCCCAGCGGTTTATTTCAAGATACTGTTTTATCCGATCTATCCACCAACGTTCTACATCAAGTAATTGATATCTGCCTTCTTTTATAGCCACTAGCCCAGCTGGTTTAAATTCTTCCTTCAGAACAAAAAATACATTTTGGCGGTCCTCTCCAAGAAATCCAGCTACTTTTCTAACTAAGAGTACTTCCTGTATAGAACCAAAGAATTCTAGATAAAATATCATCACAGCTGCTATTATATGAATTCTGTCATGACATCCACGACAACACAAATGAATTTTTCTTAAGTCATCGAATACTCTTCTTTTACCTTTAAAGTTCCAATGATGCTTAAACGCTTGTTCTGGGGATAAACAAGAAGAGCAAGTTGGAAAACAACATTTCCCACCTGATCCTATTACCATTAATGCCTTTCTTAAAGCAGGACTTAAGCCACAATTTGGTATTATCTTTTTAGCTGCCTCGTTAAATCTTTCTCTGCCCATTATCTCCCTCCTTGTTAAAAAACTAACCTCGTAAAAATTACGGGGTTTGGTTAAGCGCATCTTCAATCGCCTGCTCGATAACCTCGTAGGGCTGATTACCTACAATTTTATGACCGTTAATAAAGAAAGTTGGCGTGCCACTAACTTGATCTTGAGTAGCCTGTTCAAACCAGGTCTTAACCTTATTCTCATGCCTGGCTGAATCAAAACATTCATCAAATTGGTCCTGATCTAGGCCCAAAGTACCAGCGATGGCCTTGAGATCTTCAACTGACCCAAGCTCTCCAGCATGTTCAAAAAGATATTCATTCATTTCTGGAAAAGCCTCTTGTTCATCAGCGCAAAGCACATTTAAACCTAATTCTAAAGGAGAAACTAATCTAGAGACTAATTTCACTTGGCCGGTTTTAATATATTTATCCATAATTAATGGAAGGGTTTCTTGATGGAATTTAGCGCAAAACCCGCAAAAATGACTTGAGTATTCTACCATAGTTACTGGCGCTTCTGGGTCACCGGTAATCAATTCTTCGGCTAAATTGACACTTGTATCTACTATGGGCGACTGTTCTTCAATATTATCTACAATAGCCGCAGTTTGATCAGTTAATCCTTCTCCATATTCGCCAGCGTACCAAACAATTCCAGCTAAGATTAAAATAGCGATTAGACCTAAAATAATTGTCTTCTTATTTGACATCATATATATCTTACTACTATTGATTAAATAATGCAATAAGAAAGCCAGGTTTATTATTAATACCCTGGCTTAATTGGAAATTATTTTCTCTAATTGGGTTAAAGAGCGATGGCCTTTGTAATAAATAATCTGACATTTCTCTTCTAAATACTTCTGGAGAAATCGAACAATTGTGAGCCGATCTTCCACATAAACATCAACATCCATTTGCCTAATTTTGGCTAATTTAAATCTCTTATGACTCTGACCATCAGGACAAAGATACAAACTATCAAAAGGAACACCTCCTTTTCTCAAACAGTTAGATACTTCATCTCGGCATTCCAGAAGATGTCCGGAAATAATCACAATTCTATTCTTTGCCTGTTTAATCTGATTAATTAAAGCAAGTATTTCTTCGTTAATCCTTATGCTCTGATAAAACTTATCCTTTAAAAAAGTTATTTCTCTCAATCTCCTAAATAAAGGATCTAAATTTAAATTCTTTAATGCTCCATAAAAAGGCATTGGAGAAACGAAAATCACGCCATCCAAATCAAATCCATATATTTTCATAATCTCACCCCCTCTTTAATTTGTTAAAAAACTACTGATTAAACTACACTAAAAACCCTTCTTTTTCAAGTATTTTCCTTTTTAATTGACTGCCATTGGCGAATCCGCCAATTTGGCCATCGGACCTAATGACCCGATGGCAAGGAACATTTTTATCCCTATTCTTGTTTAAAATATTGCCCACTGCTCGAAAAGCTCTTAAATGACCAATCCCTTGGGCCACTTGCTTATAGGTCATTACTTGGCCTTTAGGAATTTTGCTAACTAGATAATAGACCTTATCCTTAAAGGATAAATTATCAAAAACTGGCTGAAAACTCTTGCGATGAATTTGACAAACCCCATATTTCTTCAATCTGGCCAAATGAAGCTTAGTGCCGTACCCCTTATGATGAGCAAATCCATATTGAGGATATTTTTTTCCTAACCGTTCCATTAATTTATCCCGATTTACTTTAGCAATAATGGAAGCTAAAGCTAAAACAAGAATTTTCTGATCACCTTTAACAACTGGTTTTTGTTCTACATTCAAATTAGGTATAGCTTGATTACCATCTAAAAACAGGAAGTCTGGTCGAGGATTTAATTTCTTAAAGCAGCGCCGCCAGGTCAAAAGAGTTGCCCGACCAATATTAACCCGATCAATTACCTGGGGCCAAACAAAACTAACCTTGAATTTAATCTTCGGCTCCTGTTTTATTATTTCAAAAATCTCTTGTCTTTGTTTAGCTAAAAGCTGTTTTGAATCTTTAATCTTCCCTTTAAAAAATTTAACCCGACTGTTATTAACAACCACAATGGCCGCAGTCACTGGTCCAGCCCAGGCTCCTCGGCCAACTTCATCAATCCCCGCCACTATTTGATAGCTTTTCTTAAAAGACATAACTAGCCCAAACTATTTAATCAAATTAGGCGGCGTTTCGCCCTCTAAAGCGGCAATCACATTATTAGCTGCTATCTGAGCCATCTTATTTCGAGTTCCTTTAGTAGCTGAGGCAATATGAGGGGTGATAATAACATTATCTAATTTAGCTAATCCCGGCATTAATTCCGGTTCTTTTTCAAAAACATCTAGAGCCGCTCCGGCAATCTTTTTATCTTTTAAAACTTCCACCAATGCTTTTTCATCAATGATTGGCCCTCGAGAAGTATTGATTAAATAACTGGTTAGTTTGATTAATTTTAACCTTTCGGCATTGATTAAATGGCGCGTCTCATCAGTCAAAGCAGTATGTAAGCTAATAAAGTCGGCTTCGGACAATAGTTGATCAAGTTCTCGATATTCTAATCCATGCTTTTCTTCTAACGCCTGATTACGCTTAATATCATAATAAATTACTTTCATATTAAAGCCTTTTTTCATCCGCTCGGCCACCGCAAAACCAATCCGACCCAATCCAACAATGCCTAAAACTTTATCGACCAGATCGCCTCCTAAAAACAACTTTGGACCCCAAATTTGATACTGACCGGCTCGAGTATATTTGTCGGCCTCAACTACTCTTCGAGCAATGGATAACAAAAGAGTAACCGTATGATCAGCTACGGTGTCAGTTAAAACGCCCGGCGTATTAGTCATCACAACCTTTCTTTCTTTGGCTGCTTCCAAATCCAGATTA
>CEPV01013405.1_pt1 | contig 14226 bp, 20 predicted proteins | sample 530451 | NCBI WGS metagenome assembly CEPV01 (sample SAMEA2620097, study PRJEB7988) | marine metagenome | isolation source: saline water (ENVO:00002010), including | reverse complement strand
CTTTTCCTCCACGTGAAATAGTAATTGTTCATTTTGTTCTAACTGTGCATAAACTAAAAAAAATAACTCAGTCGCAACCAAAAGGTCCTAAGACCTTTCGTTGCTCCTTGCGGAGCCTTCTTTCAATGAGGCTCATTTGAGTTTCAACTTTTAATCTTTTCCAAGAGGTCAGTCCCTTCCCCTAGAAAAGAATTACTACTCCTCTTGGTTTAATTGCTTGATCTATAGACAAGATCAGCTACCAAACTTTTCGAAACCACCACCCCCCTCTTTTTATTTAAATAAATAGGGTGGTACAAAAAAAATAAAATTTTCAGAATTTCTGCCTGGAGTAGGATTTTAAGGGATCAAACTGGCTACTGACTGGCTAATAAGAAGATAAAAATAATTGTAATAGTATGATATCAACAAAAACGTTGAATTTATTGGCGCGCCCTACAGGATTCGAACCTGTGACCCTCGATTTAGAAATGCGTGGGTTTGTGTGATTACAAATTCCAGCGAGTTGCATCGTTTTGTTCATTTATAATAATTATTTTACAATGCCTCTACAGCTTAACAAAAATTTGGCAAGAATCAGTTATTAATTACATCCAACGTATGAGCAAAAACGGGATCACCACCTAATGTATCAATATTATTTATTTTAAGAATATTTTTTCTTTCACAGTTAAATAAAGTTGATAAATTTTCACATTCAAGTTTAAATAAACGGTGGTTCTCTGACTCATTTATAAATATAAAATTATCCAGTATTTGAATTCTACCCGCGCCAGACGATTGGAAATAATCATCTTTATTTTCTGCTTTATATATTCCTGCAATTTTATTATTTACAATATCTATTGATGTTATTTGACTTGTTCCATATATTCGACTCACCGCATCATTATCAAAAATTAACATTTTGCCTTCGTCCACAATCCTCGGTGAATGTTGATTTCTAGTCTTTCCTATTGTGTACCATTTCATGTGATAATCATCTCTATCAAGCAAAACTACAGCATGTATACCCAAAATACTTAATAAAATGTCTCCTACTTTTCCATTAGGAAAAGAACTAGCAATAGAACTGTCTTTAATAACTCTTACATCGTTTAAATGAGTTGGATCTCTACAATTTATTATATCATAATTTTCATTAAATTCTTTTTTTAAACTACTAATTTTATCTAGTATGCTAACACTTTCTAAATGGTTTCCATTTTCTTCATCAATGATCTCGATTGTTTCAAAATAAAATAGTCCTGTTTTACATGATTTATGAAAACCTAAATCAAATTTTTCTTCAACTGGATGCTTTTTACTAGTACTGCCTGGTACAAAAAGTTTTCTATCATAGGAATCTCCCCAATGATGAAAAGATAATTTATGATTTAGGTTCCAAATTTCTTTTATGAATTTAAAATTATTATCTAAAAAAACTTTTGTTATATTATTATAATCATAATAAATTAACTCCCAGTTTTCATTAATTTTTTTTAGTTGTAATGGAATAGGATTAGCATTTTTTATAGTTTTGTATTCAAAAATACTAAAAAGCTGAGTGTTATTATTTTCCTTTTTGAGAACGAAAATATTTTGAAATGTTTGAACTTTTATTAATATTTGGCCATTAAAGTCATCCTCAATTTCCATATTTTCTAAAAATAATTTGTTGTCATGTTTTGATCCCTTGATTAAATTTTTCATTTTAGTAAATAAATTTGAAGAAAACTGATTATCTTTAATTACAACTTGAATTATGTCATTTGAACTAAAAATATTTGCGAAATAAATAAGATTCCCTAGAAGATAAAAAATTAAAATGAATATAATAATCTTTTTCTTTACTTTTAAAAATCCAATAAATAAAACAAATATTAATATGAGGTGAAAAAATAAAAAAAAATTACTGAAATTATAGTATTGGGATTTATCGATTCCATAATAAATTAACCATCCCAAAAATGTAAACAAAAAAATTGTTGCAATATACCACCAACCCTTAAGAAAATTGTCCATTTTATTTTTATTGTACTGCTAATTTAATTTGCCATAGCACAAAAGATATAATAAAAGTATGAAAATTATTAAAATCTATTATATGAAAAAAATCGCTCTGTCATTGTTTTTAGTTCTATTGAGTATAAACCATGCATATGCCTACATAGGATTAGCTGCATTGTTACCGATTTTTGGTCAAGCTATAATATTTGTGGTAATTTTTCTCCTTGCTTTAATAGGCCTACTTTTTTACCCAGTAAAAATTTTAATAAGTAAAATATTAAAAAAATCAGAAAAAAAAGCTAAATCTATTGTTAAAGGATAGTCTTAGTTTATTACCGTACAAACTTCAGAATAAATTGTCATTTTTATTTAACAATTTATCGGAGTTAGAAAATATTTTATTTGGCACAAATAAAATCGAAATAGAAAAACCAATATTTATTTGCGGTTTACCCAGATCTGGAACAACGCTGTTAACCCAAATTTTACATCAACACAATTATTTAGGTTCTTTTGAATATCGAGATTTACCTTTTTATAAAATTCCAATTATTTGGAACAAAATGAATATGACATATTATGGTAAGGTTAAACCTTCACCAAGAATACATGGAGATAATTTAGATGTTGGGTTGAATGCTCCCGATGCGTTTGAAGAGTTAGTATGGAAAGAACATATTAATGAATATCTAAATCATGGTTTTTGCATGTATTTAAATGAAAATTATAACAATACTAAACTACAAGCAGTCTTAAGACAATATATACAAAAAATTTTATTTTTGAGAAAAAAAATAAGATACCTGTCAAAAGGAAATTATAATATTTTTAGATTACACTTTATATTAAGAACTTTTCCATCTGCTAAAATTATTATTTGTTATCGTAATCCGATAAATACCGCTAAATCTTTAGAAAGAATACATTTTAAATTCAACAAAATATCCGAAAAGGATAAAATGTTTAAAAAAAAACTAATGGAATTATGTCATTACGAATTTGGACCTCAGAGAAAAGCTATATATACCGACAAAACAAATTATGATAAAACTCTAAATTGTTGGAACATAAAAGATGAATTCACTGGCTATTTATTTCAATGGCTAAGCGTATATAAAATGGTCAATGAGAATTACTTAACTAACAATGAAATAAATAAAAAAATATTTTTATTGGACTATGATGAATTTGTAAAAAAACAAAACTTTTATTTAAAAGATATATTTATTTTTTGTGAATTAGAAAAAAATGAAAAACTTTTTAAGCAGCAAATTACTGTTGTTAATAATAAAAGGGCACAAGATCACATAGATATAGATCACAAATTACGTGAAGAAATAAACTTGGTTTATAGTTCTTTAAAAAAATTTAAAATTACTGTTCCTTTACCGATGAACCATAATTAACAGAAGTCGGTCTATATAATTATAGTATTTTAAGGAATCAAACAGAACCATAAAGAGATAAATTAAGTGAAATCTAAAAAATGCTTAAATTATTGGCGCGCCCTAGAGGATTCGAACCTGTGACCCTCGGTTTATAAATGCAAGGGATAGGGCATACGAATGACATCGTTTTACATCGTTTTGTTTGTTTGCAATAATTAATCTTGGACCTTTAACCCTTACCGTTTTTAGAATTTTTAATTGCCTCGTCTAAATGTTTAAATTGTCCTGGTTTATAATCGGCGCCAGGATCTTTTGGCTGAGGATCATTCCAATAATAAGAGACGGGGGTTTTTTCTTCTGGCATTTGCTCACTGTTTCCATATCCATTAAAACGTCCACCTGTAATATTGAAAGAGGTATCTGGAAGATCTGGAGCGTCCCAATCATACGGGTTCAAGTACCATTTTGAAGCGCCATAAATCATGCCTCCATATTTAGGTCTGCCATGATAAGTGCCATGGATTTTATTTACTTTTTCTTTAGCTCTTTTATCAGCCTCTTTAAGAGCTTCCTCATTCATATTTTCGAACTCCATTCTTTGTGCGTCGTTCTTATATTTTTGGTTGAGGGAATTTAATAGTTTCAATTCATTATGGTGTTTAAAACTTTGCTGATCATATTTTCCCTTATAAGGTTTTTCTCCGCCATGTTCCTTATGAGTAGATCCTCTATTGTACCTCTTTGGAAATATCCTTTCCTGTACTTTCCTGTCGTAGTCTCTAAGGGTTTTTTCATGAGACTTCTGGGGTGGTCTATGGACTGTAATATCACGCGGTCTTTTAAAGAGAAACTTTTGGCCATTGAACTTGTACTCAAGGTCGCAACGTCCTTTTTTCATTCTCATACGAAGGGCGTTTGTTGAAATACCAAGTAGTTTCGCCATTTCTGGTCGAGTGAAAATATATTCTTCTAAATCTTTTTTATGTGTATGGGCCATAATGTTGTCCTCCAGAGTAATTATTACCTGGTCCACCTAGGTGGTCTACTTTTTTATATGTTGAGAGAGCTGAGAGATCAAACATTAATTGTCCTTGAAAACTCTGGCCCCCCTCAGTCCCTCAAGTCTCTCAAGAGAATTTATAACTTAGAATTCCCCTGGGTTCCCCCTTGGGGCTCCTTTCAAAAAAAGGTCTTAGAGAAAACGGCTGAGTGAGTGAGAGTTTACTTAATGAGATCTATAAAATGTTTAAACTCCAGAATTACTAAAGGATCTCTGGTGTTCATCTTACAGACAACCACTGGGGCTAACTTACCCGCCCCCTTAGAGCTTTGTTTGTGCCATTGATAAATAGTTTTCATTTTTTCCTGTGATTTCACTTCAAACTGATACGGGATTAATTTCTTACCCACCTCAGACAAAATAATATCGGGCCCAGGAAGATAGTTTTCTACACAAACGACATCTCTTTTTTTAAGGTGGGGAAACGCCTTTAAAAGTTTATTTCTCACAAAGTTCTGTAAGCGGGTTGCTTTGGCCCTTTTACTGCGTTGTTTCATTTTTTTCCTTACGATATGTGCGCCAGTGTTTAACGGTTCCTTTGGCGCGTTCTTTTTTCATGTATTCTCTTATGTATTTTCTTCTGTGTTCTCTTGCCTCAGCAAGTTTGTAATAATCTTTTTTACGCTCAGGCGTCCAAAATCGTTCAGTCATTATTGTCCTGTTATTGGATCCCCCTCAGACATGCCAGGAGGGTCATTATATTTCATTTCTTTTTGATGAATGTTTCTAACGTCCTTTTTATACATTTTACTTTTAGGATTATCACAAAGGCATTTCTTACATTGTGGGTTGCTACAAGGAATTCCATAATTACATTTTGAACACTTTGTATCGCTTTCTGGATCGATAGCTTTTTTGCAACTCCAACACCTAGTTTCCCCACGTTCAAACTTCTCGTAGCTATCTCTAATTTCTTGGTGGCTTAACTGTTGGTATCCATGTGTTAAATGATACTGGCCAAGTTCCCCCTCGGTTAAAGCCTTAAGTTCTCTTCCGTCCTCAGTTGTTTTGTTATGAATTAAATAAGCTCTGCGTCTTATTTGTCCATACCCAGTCTCTAAATTAAAACTTGATTTATCCCGAAAAATTATTTGTTTAGTAGTAGCTCCATTGGGCCAACGTATGCATTTTTCTTTTAGCCATTGTTCTAATATGTTTAGATTATAAAATGGTGATTTAAACAAAGGATCTCTTTGTAGTCTTATTATAAACTCGTCTCGTATAACTAGGCCACTATAAGCACTGTGGCCACCATTAGAATAAACCTTATTAGCAAACGGAAAGCTCCCTTCTTCATAGGCGGTGTCCATGATTTTTTGAAAATCACTCTTGGACAAATCAATTATTTCTTCTCTGCTTTCAGTTTTTGGAGCACTTGAATAAAAGATATCTTTATCGGGAATTTTAACGTCGTTCTCAAAATAATATTTTAAAGCTGAAGGATCCTCTATGGCTCTTAGTATATGTTTTTTAGCCCCTTGTTTTTCTAGCTTCTCTAAAATCTCTTCTTCTGTTTTCTCTATGATCGCAACAAAGTATCTTCTGCTTTTGGTGTCTAGATGTAAACAATCCCTCTTATTGGAAAAAATAAAGAAATTACAAAGGTTTGGTATTTCGATTTGAGGTTTGTTCTTTGGATTAACAATAAGTGTTGGATCAGTAAAATAAGATTTTAATTTATTGGATAACTCTTTAGTGTCATCTTTTCTTCCAGACAATACTATTTCATTTAGAACAATTAATTGTTTTCCTTCCAGAATTGTTGAATGTCCTGTTGTTAAATCCTCAAAGCTAACATTGATCCGAACATTTTTAGTTCCAAGTAGTGAAGCCAGTATTCGAGCAAACAATAATTTTCCTGCCCCTTCTTGAGGACTAACTATAACAGGTACCCATAATATTTTAACACCAGGGCACAAAAGATAATAAGCTATAATCTGTTCAATTATTTTCCAATACTCTGGTCCGAATAACCATTTGTAATAGTTGATGATAGCTGAAACGTCTCCCTTCTTAGCAACAACATCACACCCTTGATAATTATTAAGATAAACTCCAGGTTCAACACCAGGTATCTGTCTTTCTTTTATTTTAACAACACCAGGTTTTAATCCCGCGTGTGTTAGATATGAATGGACCTTAATCATATTTGGATCCATAAGTAATTTACTGGTAATTTTCTTCCCTTGAGTAATATGTAAATGCCAATCGTTTAGTCCTTCTTTACCTACAAACTTAAAAGTCTTTTTTTCAAAAAAATCTGTACGGTCTCTAACGTAAACATATTGGTCAATAAGGTTTGTTGTTAGCTCTTCGATTTTCTCTTGGATCTCCTCCTGGTCAACCTCAATGTAAACTCCGGTGTTCTCCTTAAGCCACTTCTGGGTTCCGTTTCGTAGATACTCAAGGTCATACTCATCTTTGTTTACTGAGTTTCTTGCATGATCAATATCCTTTTGAGTTGCTTTATCTGTAAAGTGTTCGTTAATTTCTTCGAGGGTTAATTTCAAAGGGTTATGTTTTAAGTAAAGAGCGCAACTAAATAAAGCCTTACGTCTTCCATCATCAGCTTTCATTCCGACTGCACTAGCGATTAATAAATGTTTTCGCCACTTAACTCTGAATTCAAATTGCTTTAGGCTTAATGGGTTTCCCTTAGGGCTATAACATTGAGTATGTTTATATTCTCCAGAGTACGGCATAAATAACCAAGCTCCAGGTTTATCTTCATGTAGGGTGTAGCTTTGTGGAACGGTTTTTCCTGTATCAACTTTGTAGTTAAGTTTAATTAATTTTTTCTCATTCGCTTTAGATCTTTTATTGGCCTCATCAACTTCAAGCCAGTTGTTTAATAACTCGTGCATGTGCCATCTACCGCCTATGGATTTAAACGGAAAATATTGAGTTCCTAATTTCCAGATTGATTGACAGAATTTTTTAGTCTCAATCTCTTCGTCTATATCATTACCAATCCAACGACATGACCCTTTGCGTATACCGTTGACTGTTTCTATTTTGACTGGAGATAACCCTTGAGTTGGTCCACCATTTAAATGTTTATCTGGATCAAAGGGAGCATTTTCTTGCGAACATATTTTTTTACCTTTGTCATCAAAGCTCCAAACTCTTCCACGTTTGTTTGTGCAACCTTGATATATTTCTGCATAGGTTGTCATTTATCTTCTCCATTAGATTTTTTAGGCTTCTTCTTTCCTGGTATCCATTTTCCAAAATAGAAATGACCTTCTGGTTTCTTTTTAAGATTAAATATGTTTTTGACTTTCCCACTCTCTAGTTGGGTGGCCTTATGTTCAAAATTATAATCTTTTATAAATTGTTTATCTTCTTCGGTAGCCACATAGTTTTCAGTATCAATACCCATACTCTCTGCGCTCTGCTTCATACCGAAAAGCCCCTCATACTTTCTCTTCCAGTCCAGGGCTACTTTACTTAACGCTTCACATCTACTTTCCCAAAGTTGTTCTCTTTCATTAACGGTCTTGGTATTTTTTTCATTGGCCTTTCTCCAGATATCCATCAATCTCGTGTTTCTGTCTAAGGCTCGGGACAGTCGGTAATTGCTAAAAGAAAGACTGCGAAAATATTCTTCGTCTTTCCTAAGTCTCCACATTAGCTTTTCGTTTAAAGTCTCTAGAGATTTATAACTAACCTGGTCATGCTCACATGCTCCAGTCTGTTTTCTTATCTTGTTGAGTTCTTTTTCAGAATATTTTTTAGGCTTCTTGTAGGTTTTCTTCATTAGCAATTCCATTGGGTTTACTTTCAGAATTACTAAATCTATCGTTGATTAATTTTTCTACTGTCTTAGCATTAGATAGTTTGGTTCCTTTAACTACAATGTTAGAAAGATTTTCAAGTTTAGAGTAAGTTTTATTCTTCAAGCTGATTGATCGATATTTATATGGATCAGTCATGTATCTCCTCCTTTGTTTTCTCCTCACTATCCTTTCTTTCATCATTGGCCAGTTCCCTGTCTATTTGTTTTAAGATCTTCCCCTCATGTAATCTCTCTTGGGTAAACCTTTTGTGTAGACCTACGGGTTTCTCTGGGCCTCCAAAACTCAAATGCGACATGTCTCTTCCAGGTCTGGTTGGAGAGATATGATAACGGGGCACAGAAATTATTGGTGGAATTTCTATTGGCTCCATTACCTTTTTCTTTGGTTTTGCTTTTGCGTCATCTATTGTGTCCAATAACATAGCCTTTTGTTGGTCTTTATGGCTTAAAAAGGTTGTTGGATCATCACTTCTGAATTCTCTGGTATAGCCTTTATTTTTTTCTTTATCTTTTACCATTGTGTTTTCCTCACGTGTTTTGAGAACCAACTCTTCCCCTTATCATCAATCCTTTGAAGGTCTTCTTCAATGCCTTTAATGTACGGGTGGTCATCTTCATGTGTATTGAGCTCTCCAGTTCGTTCATTATGGTTTCCCAATCGTTGGTGTAGTTTTTTAACTTGTAAAGGAGTTGCTTCTGGAATTTTTGGTTTATAGACGTTGATCACATCTTGAGCGGATACATACTTAGGTTCATGGCCAACACGTCCACCATTATTCCAAGTTTCTCTTTTAATTGAGTTAAGGTGTTCCGCTTCTTCTTGAGCCATTCTTTGTTCCCATGGAATATAGTGTGCGCCTTTAGTTGGGTCTTCAGCTTTTACAAAGGCTTTTATTTTTTTATCATCATTAATCCATTTTTGTTTTTCAACATAAGCGTCTCGTTTTTTCTGTACGGGAGTTCGGGTGTCTGATTTATAATTATTTCCTAATCCAACAGGTTTCGATAGCCCCCATCTTTTTAGTGTCTCCAACTGACGGGGTGTTTTCATTGGGTCTTCTTTTGGTAATACAGTTGTCTTAAACCTTGGAAATCTTTTGTTGTGCTCATCTACCCATTTTGGATCTTGTCTAAATTTCTTTACCAACCGTTCCCCTTTTGCCTGGTCTATTAATAATCTATCCAGATCCTTTTGTGTCCCCTTGGGTTCCACCTTAGGTTTTACCTCAAGGTTTAAAGTTGGTGTGGTTCTTACCAAGGTTTCTCCAAGGTGTTCAACACCAGGGTGGACCTGGGCCCTACGGTTCACAATGGTTTCAACATATCTTTTATTATTTTCATCTTCTTGAATTTCATCTGGAGATCTTTGTCCAGGAATTAAAGCTCTTATTCCAATATCTCTATTGCTCATTATTTTTCCTCCTTATAATAATATCCATAGACACATCTGGTTCCTCTTCTTGAGCAATCATTAGTGTCGTGAATTACTCCATCTATAACTGCGACCAGGTGTTTACTAACATGACAAATCAATCTTCCCTTTGGTAATTCACTTGCTTTAAGATGTATTTTGCAACCGCTCCCAATAAACATTGTGGGTTTCCATTTCCAACCTAAGGAAAATAAATAGGGTTCATAACTTTCTTTGGGAACACCATTCATTCCAAGCTCTTTGTTTGGCATAAAATATTTAGCTTTTCTTGACCAGGATTTTTCTCTCCAAGCCTTAGTTCTTTTTTGTAATTCTTTTTGAACCTCCCAATAGGGTATTTCACAAGCTATGCTGATTGATCTAATTACACAGTCCTTGGCGTGTGTTTGTATCTCCGAACCATATTTAACAATAAGTAAATGTTTTTGAGTTTCTTTATGCTCCAGGGGATTATTGTAATTGAATTCCATTATAAGCTCATCACCGTATTAAAAAGATATTCAAGATTATCCATTGGCATTTTCATAATCTCTTCCTCACGATAGCCATAAGGTATTAAGTAGCCTCCGTAGAATTTCCTTAGGTCTCCATTGGACATCTGGGCTACCTGGCTCATAATACCCTCAAGTTTTTTTATTGGGCTTCTTCGGAAATCCTTAGTGTCTTCCCACCAGGGCTTCTCATGGGGAATTGGATATATAGAAATCACATTGCCATTAAGGTGTTCATGAGGGGGCTTAGGGTTCTCTGGTTTATTAGAACCTTCCTTATAAGCAATGCGTTTTTCTATGGTCATTATTTTCTCAAGCCCATTCTTGATGGTACGATTGAATAAATCCAACCGCCCTCATCTGATTTAACTTTAATCTTTTTTCTAAGTATTTTTTCAACGATCCCATCTTCACCAATGCCTCGATTGGGTATTAAAAAATGGACCTTATCGCCTGGCTTAAATAACTTTTTTCTTCTTTTATCTCTTTTTTGTTTTTCTTCTCTAAACTCCCTAAAGATTTTTCTTTCAAAAGAATTTAAATCCTGGATATGTTTTATCCTTGGTAGTGAGGCTTTAAGACTTTTCAGTATGTTGTTCACAGAGCCACCACCTTTTCTGGGGCAATTACTAAAGAAAGCATATCGCTTTTATGCTTTTCACTGTCCCCATATTTAACATCTTCTTTATTATCAGCCAGTAAAACTCTTCCGTCTTTAGTGTAGGCAATATCAATAGTCATGCGTTCATAAGGGACGCTGACATTCTGATATTGATCTATGTCTTTATGCCAAGAGCCAAGTTTTTCCATTTTGACTAGCCAATTCTTACGGAGTTTTTTTATAATTTTTCCAGGCTGAAAAAGACGCCCGTCTCCATACCAATTAACCATTACGTTCAGACCTGGTTTAATTACTTCTGGTTTTAGTTTTTGCATTAGTATAACTCCTTAGCGGGTAGTTTGCTTTCCACTGCCATGCCCTCAATTTTCTTAAAAGGACTGGCTCCATTTTGAGAGGACCCCTTAATGAGATTTACAATTTGCACATCTTGAAGATATAAAGTGCAACCCACACCAATAGGTAAATTGTATGGATTAAGTTTGTATCGGACCTTCATAGTCGATCCTTTCCAAACTGATATGTCGGCGCCAAGCTCCTTTGCGTCCCGATCATAAAGTCTAGGTTTAAATTTACTTTTGAATTTAAAAGTAATTTTATCGCCCTCTTCACGATAAGGTAGTGTTGATCTTTTAAGATCTTTAACACCTGGCGTTTTTTTATGAATATCCGCAATCAGTTTCGCTATTGCGTCATTAATTGCTTTTTTATGTTCAACGCCTTCTGCTTTTGTGAAAGACACTGAGCATTGATATTCTCCTTTGCCGTCGTTTTTATTAAACGCCATGTCGGGTTCTGTTAACCAACAAAACTCTGATGTTCCTATGGGCGTTGTTTTAATTAAGTCATTATTCATATGACCTTCCTTTCATTATTGTTAATAGAAACCACAACTGCTTTGGCCTCTTTAAGTTCAGCCTCTTCAGTGTGATATTTGTTTTGTTTGGAAAATTTATTTTTATCAAGCCACTGTAAGAATTTTCGTGGGTCCCACAGGTTCTTAATATTCATTCTAGGTAGCTTTCCCATTTCTATGGGATCTCTCCCCTCGTCTATCCAATCTTTTACGATTTGATATAAATAGGATCTACTTAAACTAAACTCGTTAAGTAGTTCTGCTTCAGTGTAAATGGTTTTCTTAAAATTATAAGGAATATCCATATACCCTACCAAATGTTAATTTTACAAACATAACACTAATATAGGGGTTTAATTGTACTACGTCAAGACAACTATTCGTATAAATACGTCGGGTAGGGGCCTAACGGAGTTCATTAATATGCCCTTGAGGTATGATCTTATTCTTACCCTCATATTTAAACATGCCCTCTTTAAACGACTTGTTTTGTCGCTTATCAGATATGAGCTTACTTAGGTTCTCTATTTCGGTTTTATGATCAAACTTTGGGTTGGGAAATGTATCGTATAATCTTTTGTACTTATCTGTGTTCACCAGGGTTTTAATGGTGTCAATTCGGTTCCCAAGTCTGCCCCTTTGTTGCTCCTTATGTCTTAGCCAGATATACAAAGTAAATCTAAACATCTTCCAATAAGTTCTATTGTCTCCTTTGTTTTCTTTAAACTTATATTTCTTGATGATGTTAATAGCCTCGGTTGGCGATATATTACTTTCTTTTAAAAATCGCGCCAATTCCTGGACTGAGTATATCTTTCGTTGTTCCATAATATTCGTTCAATATAACTGCACGTAGTTGATGTCAAATAAATTGTGGGAGACTTAAGGGGAACCATAGGGTTATTCATTCACTACTCTTGGGAATGTGAATATCTTAGCCACCTTATCAGCAAGTCTTTTTCTTTTAGCGTTTGTAAATTTCTTATAACTATCCAGGGCCGTCTTCTTATCTTTGTGATCAGAAAGAATTATCATGTCATCATCACCAACTTCATCACCTCCATAAGTATAAAATGTTTTTCTAAACATCTTAGGAGATCCCGTTATTCCAGTTTCTTTCTCAATGGCCTTCCAACAACCCTCAAGATTTTTAACTCTAGTATGGTCGGAGTTCAAATAAGTATGTTCACTTAATCTCACCTTATTAATTCTCAAGGTAGGAAACAGATATGGAACCATGCGATATCCCTTGTATGGTCCCTTTAGTAAATAGTTTAATCGGTCTAAAATTTTCTGTACTGGATCTGTTATGTCCACTTTAGCGGGTCTTCTAGCTTTAGTAATGGATCCTGGCATTAAAATAATGGGGTTGCCCTCTTCATCTTTTGTAATCATAGACCAACGTATTTTTGTGGTCTCTTCTTGTCTACGACCAGTCGCACACATAAAATTTAAAGCCTCGGCCTGGAATGGAAATTTATCTGATAGTTTAACAAAGGCTTGATCTAGCTTAGGAAGGTGTTCTAGTTTAAATATCTTATCATTGTAAGCTCTTCCAGGATATTTACTGTCTCTACTCTTCATTATTATTATTCTATTGTCTCTTCGACTGGTTGGATTATCTGGAATATTTTCTCCAAAGACTTTTTGTTTACATGCATAAGTCCAAAGGCATTGAAGGGCCAACAAGATGTTTTCAGTTTGCCCTTGGGATCTTTCCTTAGATGTTAAATATTGTTCTACAACAGTTGGAGTAAGTTCTTTGATTGGTCGCTTTCCAGTCTTGCTATCATAAAGCGATATCTCACCACTTACGGATTTAACTACATCAACCCCAGGAGGATACTTTTGAAACAACTCGGGAAAACTTTGGGGGCCATAGGGTTTAAAGAAAATCTTACCGTTGCCATCTTTGTCATCAGTATAAGACAAGTGTTGAGTTCTTTTGTTGCTACCAATTAAGAAATTAATGTGAACCCTAATTGAGGAGGCGGATAAAAATTCATCTTTAATTTTAGCTTTAGGGAAACCCGCAATACATAAACTTTCGATAACACTATTAACTGGTACAAGAGCTTTCTTAAGATCTGCTTTTCTTTTTATATCATCTTCTTTTCGTTGATCTTCTTCTACAACTTTTTGATCTTTCTCCTTAATAGTCTTCTTAGGATCTGTAAGCCAATGGGTTCTTCGTAAATCTTTATGTTTACCAATTAACTCCAACATTTCTTTCACTAGGTATTCAGTTCCTCTAATATCTGGAATGAATGGACCCAATGATGTTGTGAGCTCTTTCTTCTTAAGATAATATGTGAGCTCCCAATATTTTTGTTTTGTTTTCTTTCTATAAATTACTTTAATTCCTTTAGTGGTGTTGCTTAGAGCAAAGCCTATTCTATCTTTATCTTTTTTAGGTTTCCAAACCTCAATGGAATGATCGTTAAAAGGCACGACCTTACGCTTTGGTTTAGTACACGCTTTTTCTGATTTTAATTCTTGTTGTTGTTCGGTACCCATATAGTTAGATATACGTATTGGGTTGATTTATTCAAACAAGTTCTGGTTTTAGTGAACAACCTTGGACGATCCCTG
>CEPV01028537.1_pt1 | contig 14299 bp, 16 predicted proteins | sample 530451 | NCBI WGS metagenome assembly CEPV01 (sample SAMEA2620097, study PRJEB7988) | marine metagenome | isolation source: saline water (ENVO:00002010), including | reverse complement strand
GGCTACGACCACTGCGGCGGCTACTACCACCGAAGCGGTTGAACTCAGTTCTGACCTGCCCGAACTCGAATGGGAGATGGGTTGCAGTTGGCCAACATCTTTGGTCACCCTCTTTGGTTCAGCTCAGATCTTCTCCGACGCGGTTTCGCGTCTCACCGGAGGCAAGTTCAAGATCAACCCCCGCCCGGCCGGAGAGATCGTTGCCGGTAACCAGGTGTTGCCCACGGTGCGAGACAAGGGTATGGAGGCGGGCCACACGGCCTCCTACTACTACGTGGGGATCAGCCCGGTGCAGCAGTTCGGTACCGCAGTGCCCTTCGGCTTGAACCAGCGCCAGCAAAACGCCTGGCTCTACCAGGGCGGTGGCCTTGAGATGCTCCAGGAATTCTACGCCGAACAGTACAACTGCATCTTCTTCCCTGCAGGAGCCACCGGCTGTCAGATGGGTGGTTGGTTCTCCAAGGAGATCAACACGGTTGCTGACCTCCAGGGCCTGACGATGCGCATTCCCGGCATCGGCGGCGCTGTACTCAACAACCTGGGTGGCGAACAGATCTCGATTGCCGGTGGGGAGATCCTCACCGCGATCGAGACAGGCGCAATCGATGCCGCTGAGTTCGTCGGCCCGACTGACGACCTCATCTTGGGCCTCGACCAACTCGGTACCGAGTTGTTCTACTACCACCCAGGGTGGTGGGAGCCGGGCACGGCGCTGGAAGTCGAAATCCATCTCGACAACTGGAACTCGTTGCCTGAGGAGTACCAGGCGGCTGTCGAGACCGCTGCTGCATACGCCAACATGCACTGTCTGGCGACCTATGACACGCTGAACCAGCGGGACCTCCAGAAGATCAAGGAGTTCGCGTCGATTCGCGAGTTCTCGCCGGAACTCATGGCTGCTTTCAAGCAGGGAACCGAGGACGAACTTGATCGCATTGCTGGTGAAGACGCGCAGTTCAAGGCGATCCTCGATCCGTGGCGCGAGTACCGGGACGGAATCGTCGAATGGCACGGTCTGGCTGAGAGGTCCTACCTCTTGCAGCAGACCGAGCTCTAATCAAAGTCCCCTCTGGCTGGGATTCACCTCTGCCAGTCCGCCGCCCGACGGGTCCAACCGTCGGGCGGCGGTGGGCTTTTTGAACAACTCCACCGGGTTCTCAACCCACTTGCTGGCCAAGGGTTCACCGTTGGGCAGCAGCCTCCATTGCCTGGCCGAAGTTTCGGGGCACCGTGTAGCGGCGATCTCCAATCATCCATTCGGAGCTCACGAGCGTGGTACCCACCCTGGTGATCGTCACATCGGCGGATAGACGTTCAATGATTCCAGTGGCCACCTGGCGCACGCGCCCGGCCCTGCACAGGACCAAGGCACCTGTCGTGTGGGCTAGTACCCGGTATTCAGTCGTCGACATGGCAGCCACGGTCGCCCCCGCCACTCCCAGACCCAGGCGCACAGACCATTCAGCTATTCCTGACGCTGCCGCCACGACCACCAGACCAACGAACGCAACACCAGCAAAGGGCATCATCCACCGGTGCCGGCTCCACATGAAGACGACATCGACCAGGGCTTCGTCGGAACGGAGCAGTTTTTGTACCGATCGGATGAGGAACCCACGACGCATCACCGACCACGGTAACAGTGGTCCCACGGGTGCTGACGACGTGACTGCCCACACAAGGAAGGTTGTTAGGTGATAACAGACCTAGTCGCCTGTCTGGCTGGAATGGCGGTCCTGGTAGTCGCTGCCGACCACTTCGTGCTCGGCTCGGCCCGGTTGGCTCGTGCACTATCAATGTCCCCGATAGTAATAGGTGCGGTGGTACTGGGGTTCGGCACCTCCGCGCCCGAAATGCTGGTGTCAGCCATTGCAGCAAACCGGGGGAACCTCGCCCTTGGGGTCGGCAACGTCGTTGGCTCCAACGTGGCCAACCTCAGCTTGGTGGCAGCTGTAGCGGCACTCCTGACCAGGATGCCCATCGCCCCATCGGTCTTCCGCCGGGAGGCCCTACTCTCGGTGATAGCCGCTGTGGCCTTCGCTCTAGTGGTGACCGGGGGATATGTCTCGCGCCTTGAGGGGCTGTTCCTCGCTTTGGGAATCGTTGCCTCCATCGTGGCACTGGTGGTCACTGGTCGTCAGGAGGACCACGACGACGAGCCGATAGACGAAGGGCACTCCACAGGGTTTGAGACGCTGCGCGTGACAGTTGGGCTCACAGGAACGGTGTTGGCCGCCCATTTTGTGGTCACCGGGGCAAGCGGGCTGGCCGACCACTGGGGACTTACCGGTGGTTTCATCGGCTTTTCCCTAGTAGCCCTGGGGACTTCGCTTCCCGAGTTGGTGACCACGGTGGCCTGTGCTCGCCGTGGAGAGACCGACCTGATCGTGGGCAACCTCCTCGGCTCCAACGTCTTTAACTCCCTGGCCGTCGGTGGAGCCATCGGCCTGGTAGGCCCAGGTGAGATAGGTGACTCCCACCTTGAGGGAAAGGGCATCGCCCTCATGCTCGTGGTGGGTGTCGGCGCCGTGGCTCTGGCCCGGTGGGGCCATTACCTGGGGCGGGTAGACGGCGTGATCCTCCTGGGGCTCTACGTGTCAGCCATGGTCATACTGGGGGCAGGTGGCCGACAAGACGAGAGTGCCTCTCCGAACGAGCGCAGTGTGTCGATCCGGACCACTGGTTGCGGGCACGTATCCAAGACAAGGGGTTCGGGGGTGGCCGTAGGTGGCGACCTGGTGGTAACCGTCGCCCACGTCGTAGTCGGGGCCTCAACCGTTCATGCCACCACTCCAGACGACGTAGAGCGCCCGGGTTCCATAGTGGCCTTGGACGCCCGTAGGGACCTGGCGCTTATCTCAGTTCCCGGCTTGGACGCCCCCCCGGTGGTCATGGCCGACGATTCAACAGCAGGCTCTGGCCTAATCGTTGGCGGTGCCCGCTCAGGGACCGTAGTAGCTGACATCCGGCGCCGCGTACCAGTTGTCATAGAAGAGATCGGAAGCGCGGACAGGTACCAGCGGGACGGTTACGAGGTTGGAGCAGTTACCGGCAGGGGCGACAGCGGCGCCGGGCTCTATAACGACGAAGGCTCTCTCTTAGGCGTGGTGTTTGCTACGGCTTCTGACGATGATCTGACCACCTGGGTAACCGCCAGCACCGAGATAGAAGAGGTTCTAACTGTTGGCAGGGGGCCCGACTACCGCTGCGACGAGATGGCGTCGAGAGTTGTCAGGACCGACTGAACGATTCTCACGAACACCCGGGGATCCAACTACAGCGTCACCCCACGAGGGAGGGGGTCCCGGTCAAGAGGAACTGTTTGAATCCTCTTCAGACTCGGAATCTCTATCTGACTCGGAGGTGGGATCCGGGGCCTTGTCTTCGGACTCAGACTTCTTGGTCTCAACTTCGGCACTTGCCTCTGCGATGCCCGCCTGTAGTTCCTTCTGGGCGCGACCCAGGTTGCGGGCCAGTTTGGGCAACTGGGCGCCCCCGAAGAGCACGATGCCCACGAGGGCCACGATCAACAACTCGTTGGTACTCAGAAATGCTAGTGATCCCACAAGCGCAGCCTAGTAGTAGAAGGAACCACTTAGGTCACTTCAGGCACCGAAGTGGCCACACTCCTGGCAACCAAGCACTCAGGCGCCTGGGTGTGTGACCCGGACGAGCCAGGGGGGATGCCGTCCGACAGTGTGCCCTACGGTTAGTTTCACCAACCGACATCTGGGAGGAACCATGGATCTGGGAATCACCGGTCGAACGGCGCTGGTAACCGGCGCGTCCAGCGGTCTGGGGTTGGCCTCAGCCCAGGCCCTTGCCGCCAACGGCGTACGCGTTGTCATGGTTGCCCGCTCAGCGGAACGGTTGGAAGCAGCGGCGGCAACGGTCGATGGCGATCCGGTCACGATCCCGGCCGATCTAAGCCAGCCGGGAGACATAGACGACATGCTCACGGCTTCACGAGAGGCGCTAGGTGACATCGACATCCTCGTTGCGAACGCCGGCGGTCCACCACCGGGCAACTTCGCCTCAACAGACCTGGGCGCCTATCCCGATGCCCTGCAGTTGAACCTGCTGTCCACGGTTGCCATGTGCAAGGACCTGATTCCGTCGATGCAGGAGCGTGGCTGGGGGCGCGTGGTTGCGATCACGTCGATCTCCGTCCGGCAGCCCATCGACCAGCTCATCTTGTCCAACACGGCGCGGGCCGGCCTGACGGCGTTCCTGAAGACCACCGCCACCGAGGTAGCTCCCGACGGGGTGACGGTGAACACGGTCCAGCCCGGGTTGCACGCCACCGACAGGCTCACACAGCTCTACGACGACCTGGAAGTGGTGGCCTCACGGCTACCGACCAGAGTGCTCGGCGACCCCGGAGACTTTGGAAGGGTGGTTGCGTTCGTCTGCTCAGAGTCAGCAAGGTCCATTACCGGCGCTTCGATCCCGGTCGACGGGGGGGCCGCCCAGGGCCTGCAGTAAGTAGGGCCGAGGAGGCGGCTCAGCCGAAGAGGTCAGGCTGACCTGCAAGAAACCCCGCCTTGGCGGCTGCCGAGGCAGGTGACGAGGCGACCTCTGTCGCCAGGGCAAGGGTCTCCTCCATCAGGTCGTCACCCTCGGCCAGACGGTTGACCAGTCCGATGCTGAGTGCCTCGGTGGCGCCGATGATGCGGCCGGTCAGGCAGATCTCCCTGGCCACCGGCTCTGCCACGACGCTGGCAACCAGGTCGAACGCAGCTGGAATGCCGGCCTTCACCTGGGGTTGGCCGAAGGTTGCCCCGGCGCCGGCAATGCGCATGTCACACATGAGGGCCAGGTCCATTCCCCCGGCGACCGCCGGGCCCTGGATCGCCGCGATGATCGGCTTTGGGAACGTGTGGACGGCATGGTGGTAGGCGTCGGCCTCGGCGAACAGGATTTCGAGGGATGTCGCCGCTCGAATCTCGTCGAGGTCGAAACCTGCACAGAAGGTGGGCCCTCTGCCGGCCAGCACAACCACCCTGCAGGACTCGTCGGTGGCCAGCCGAGCAATGGTGTCGGCCAGCAGGCCACGTAGTTCGGCATTGAGTGCGTTGCGGCGGTCGGGCCGGTCGAGGGTGAGCAGTACTATGCCGTCGCCCTGAACCTCTGTTCGCAGCGGTCCTTCGGTCATCAGGATCCTCCGGGTGTCAGTGCCTGGGGATCAGGCCCAGGCCCACGATGCTGTTGAAGGCCTCCAACAGGGTCTCGAGTTCGGCTGGATCGTCGCTCGCAAGGCCCGTCCTGACCAGTGCCCAGCCGGAGTCATGGAGCACTGATGCCGCTGCCTCGACATCTATGTCGTGCCTGACCGATCCCTCGGCCTTTCCACGTGTGAGCACGCCACGCAGCAGCGAGCGGATCCGTTCGCGCTGCAGGTCGGAGGCCAACTGGGCCACCTCGCCGGCGACCAGGTCGGTGTCGCCGAACAACGAGGAGCGGAGAAGTTCGTCGTGGCTGTAGTGGTCGATCGTCACCTCGACGAGGGAGCGAAGCAGGTCAGGCGAGGCTCCCTCGACTGACAGGGCAGCCTCGGCAGTGGCGAGGAAGTGCTCGAGGGAGCGCTCCACGACGGCCAGGTAGACGTCCTGCTTCGACTCGAAGTGGAGGTAGACGCTGCCCTTGCCGGTGCCGGCCTCGGTGGCCACGTCCTCGACGGTTGTGCGCTTGTAGCCGAAACGCCGGAACCTGGCCTCGGCGGCGTCGAGGAGGCGGTCGGCGGGATCGAGGGTGGTTGTCTCAACGGCTGCCATGGGCTCGACACTACACAAGTTGACGCCAACTGACCAGATTACTATTCTGGTCACCAGTCATTCGACAGGAGCACAGTTGCCTCAGACCAGCTACCCCCGCCAGCCTTCGAGTTTCCTCACAGAGGATCACGAGGCCTTTCGCCAGACCGTCTCCTCGTTCGTTGAGCGTGAGATCCGGCCCAACGCCGACGCATGGGAACACGACGGCCAGTGCGATCGGGATCTGTACCGGAAGGCCGGAGCGGCGGGCCTGCTCGGACTGCGCTACGACGAGGCATACGGCGGGAGCGGCCAGGACTTCATGGCCACCTGCGTGCTGGCCGAGGAGCTCGCCAAGGGGGACTCCATCGGCACGGCCGTGGCGCTCATGGCCCAGTCCGAGTTCGCCCTGGCGATCCTGGCCGACGAGGCAACTGACGCCCAGAAGGAAGCATGGATGGCTCCGGCGATCGCCGGAGAACTGATGGGAGCAATCGGCGTGTCAGAGCCGGGTGCCGGCTCCGACGTGGCCGCCATCTCGACCCGGGCACGCCGCGACGGCGGCGACTACGTCATCTCGGGTCAGAAGACCTACATCTCAAACGGCACCAGGGCTGACTTCATCACCCTTGCGGTGCGCACTGGTGAGGCCGGCCCCAAGGGCATTTCACTGGTCGTCTTCCCAACCGACACCCCCGGCTTCGAGGTCGGGCGACGCCTCGACAAGCTGGGTGCGAGGGCTTCGGATACCGGCGAGTTGTTCTTCGACGAATGCCGCATCCTGGCGTCGAACCTGGTTGGCGAGGAGGGCCACGGCCTGCGGTACATCCTCTCCCACTTCGGTGGCGAGCGCCTCGTGATCGCCGCCTTCGCCGTCGGAATCATGGAGCGCCTCATCGAGCTTGGACTCTCCTACTCAGCCGCACGCGAGGCCTTCGGTGGTCCAATCCTGGGATTCCAGACGTGGCGCCACCGCTTCGCCGAGATGGCCACCCGGCTCGAAGCCACAAGGTTACTGGCCCACCAGGCGGCCCGTCTCCTGAGCGACCACGACCCGGCCGGCGACATCGCCGTGTCGATGGCCAAGCTGCACGCCGCAGACGCAGTGCAGTTGGTGGCAGCCGAGATCCTGCAACTCCACGGTGGCTTCGGCCAGATGGAGGAGTCCCCCATCCCCCGCTACTACCGAGATGTGGCCGGATTCTCCATTGGAGCCGGCACCTCCGAGATCATGCGCGAGCTCATAGCCCGCGCCCTCATCTGACCCCCTGAAAGGACCTGACAGATGGCCAATACCGAACCGACCCCACGAGTGGGCGCAATCGACGCCTGGATGACCATCCCCCCACCGGGGTCGGCCGACCGGTGGCCGTCGTCGTTCTGGCACATCTTCCGCAAGTACGGGGTCGAGGACCGCTTCCAGAGGGGCTTCACCGTCGACGAGGTACTGGCCGAAATGGACGACGCCGGTGTTGACATCGGCGTGGCCTCCTCTTTCAAGTTCCTCGACTCGTGGGTCGTCAGCAACGACGAGAACGCCGCCTACGTCCGCGAGGCACCGGACCGGTTCATCGGGGCCTTCACCGTGGACATCCGGGACCCGATGCCCGGCATGCGTGAGTTCCGGCGCTGCGTCGAGGAACTCGGCTACAAGGCATTTCGCCTCGAGCCCTTCCAGTGTGGTGACGGCCGCACAACAGCCCCACCGCCCACCGACCGTATCTACTGGCCGTTCTACGTGGCCTGCTGTGAGTACGACATCCCCCTGTGCATCCAGGTGGGACACACCGGACCACTGCTGCCCTCCGAATGCGGCAGGCCCATCTACCTCGACGAGGTGGCCCTCACCTTTCCGGAACTCAAGATCCTGGGAACCCACGTCGGAGACCCCTGGCAGGACGAGATGCTCATCCTGGCCTGGAAGCACCCGAACGTGTACGTGGAGGCCTCGGCCCGCCCGGCCCGGCACTGGACCGAGAGCGTCCGCAAGTTCTCAGGTGGCTACGGCCAGGACAAGATGATCTGGGCCACCGACTACCCGCTACTCCCCTTCAAGCGCACGGTCGACGACGTATACGACTGCGGCTTCTCCCCTGAGGCGACACGCAAGATCCTGCGGGACAACGCCGCGAAAGCCTTCAAGATCGATGTCTGACCTGCTCTCGCATGAGCGGGATGACCGGGGCGTCCACACCCTCACCTTTCGACGCCCCGAGGTACGCAACGCGCTGAACCCGCGGGCCTTCACCGACCTGATCGAGGCATGCGGTGGCGTCGCCACCGACCCCGACGCCCGGGCCATGGTGCTCACAGGCGAAGGTGTCGCATTCTCAGCAGGCGGCGACTTCGAGGCCCTCCAGGACCTGTTGGACGGCGACCGCGACAACGCAGTTGCCGAACTGCGCCACGCCAACGAGGGCATCAAGGCGATAGCAGGACTACCCGTGCCCACGGTCGCCGCAGTCAACGGTGATGCCTTCGGTGGCGGTGCAGCAGTCGCCCTGTCAACCGACTTCCGGATAATGAGTGACGCAGCCCGCCTGGGGTTCGTGTTCTCGCGCCTCGGCCTGTCGGGAGCCGACACTGGTGCCACCTGGTGGCTGAACCGCCTGGTCGGACCGGCCAGGGCCATGGAGATCGTCACCCTCGGCGCCGTCTACTCAGCCGACGAGGCACTTGCCGCAGGGCTCGTGACCGAAGTGGCCCCGACTGGGTCCTTCGACACGGCCGTCAACGCCTTCGCCGAGCGCCTGGCCTCACTTGCACCCCTCGCCACACGCGGGAACAAGGCGGCGCTCGACAGGATCGAACAGCGATCCCTTGCAGAGCACCTCGACCTCGAGGCGGAGATCCAGGCCGAGGCCATCTGCTCAGAGGACTTCCGCGAGGGCCTGGAGGCCACAAGATCCAAGCGAACACCGTCGTTCAGGGGGAACTGATGGACGTCTACCTGTCACCAGAGCAACTGGCCATGCGAGCCGAGGTCCGTGCCTTCCTCGACGAGGAGTACCCGCTGGACCGGATCACACAGATGGAGCGTGACGAGGAGTACCCCTACGAGTTCTACCGGTCATGCGCCGAGCGCGGCTGGACCGGGATACCGGTACCCACCGAGCATGGTGGATCAGACGGCTCGGTCATGGACCTGTGCGTCTTCGTCGAGGAGGTCGGAAAGACCTCGATCTCGCTGGCCACCCTCTACATAACCGGAACCATCTTCGGCTCACACGCCCTGCACATCTGTGGCTCTGCCGAGCAGGCAGCCCGGTACCTGCCGGCCATCGTGACCGGAGACAGACGGTTCGCCCTGTCCATGTCTGAACCCGGCGCAGGATCTGACTTTGCCGGAATGGAGACCACAGCCGAGAAGGTGGGCGGCGGCTGGAGGATAAGCGGCGTGAAGGGACCGATCTCAGGTGCCGAGCGTGCCGAGGTCATCATCACCGCGGCCCGAACCAACACCTTTCCGGAGCAACCCCGCCAGAAGGGGATCACCCTCTTCCTTGTCGACAACCAGGCTGACAACCCGACACCGGGTCTCAGCTTCGAGCGTCGCCAGCACCTTGCGATGAAGGCTCTCATGGTCAACGACGTCACCTACGACAACGTGTTCGTACCCGACGACGCCGTGCTGGGCGAGGTGGACGACGGCTGGCTGAACCTGGCAAAGTTGATGGACCCCGAGCGCCTGGCGAACGCTGCCCAGTCCATAGGCGTGGCTCAGGCGGCCCTCGACGACGCCGTCACCTACGCCAACAACCGGGAGCAGTACGGCGGTCCCATAGCCCGGTTCCAGGCGGTTACCCACCCCCTCGCCGAGGCACAGGCCGAGGTGGCAGCCGCCCGCCTACTGGTCTACGCCGCAGCCCACAAGCGCGACGTGGAGGGGCCCTGCCCGATGGAGGCATCAATGGCCAAGATGCTTGCCAACAACGTGTCCGGTCGGGCGACGACCGCAGCAATGCAGGTTGCAGGAGCACGCGGCTGGGAGGCCGAATCCCACTTCCTGCGACGCAACCTGGAGGTCCGCGGCTGCGAATTGGGCGGCGGCACCAGCCAGATCCAGCGCAACATCATCGCCCACCACATGGGCCTGCGGACAAAGGGCTGACCGTGAAGGCCCTGATCCTGGGTGAGCCCGGCGAGATTCACCTGGATGAGGTCGCTGAGCCCGTTCCCGCTGATGGTGAGGTCCTCATCGCCGTCGACGCCGCCGGTGTCTGCGGCACCGACCGCCACATAGTCGCAGGCGACCTGGGGGTACCACCCGGAACCGTTCCGGGCCACGAGATCGCGGGCACGATCCTTGAAACAACCCACGGTGTCGAGGGCTGGCACCCCGGCGACCGGGTGGCTGCGTTCGGACAGGTCACCTGTGGTGTCTGCCCGGCGTGTACTTCAGGCAGGTCGAACCGCTGTCGTCGGCCCCAGATCGTCGGCATGGCCAGACAGGGTGGCTTCGCCGAACGAATCGCCCTGCCGACCTCAAGCCTCATTTCGCTCCCTGACGAGGTTCCAGACGGGATCGGTGCCATTGCCTCGGACGCCATTGCCACACCATTCCACGCACTCACCGCGGTGGGCAGGCTGGAGGTGGGCGAAACCGTTGTCATCATCGGCGCAGGAGGCCTCGGAGTGCACGCGGTGCAGTTGGCCCGTCTCTGTGGTGCCACACGTGTGGTCGCCGTCGACCCTTCAGAGGCGGCCCGTGATGCCGCGATGGTCGCCGGTGCCGACGAGACCTTCGACCCAGGGTCGACGAATGAACCGGCGAGGGACCTGCGAAGGCTGGCACGTGGCGCCACGCTGGCCCTCGAATGCGTGGGTCGCTCTGAGACAGTCGAGATGGGCATGTCCGTCCTGTCCCCGGGAGGACGCCTGGTGGTCGTCGGCGTCGGACATACACAACCGAAGTTGCCCCCGCTCGGCATGTTCATCGGTGCCGAACTGAGCGTCCACGGCTCATTCGGATCCACGCCCTCGGAGATATCGACGGTTCTGGGCCTGATCAGCAGCGGCAGGCTCGACGTGTCCCGCTCGGTGCAGCGTGAAGTGCCACTGGCCAGAGCAGCAGAGATCTTTTCGCAACCGTTTGGACCCGCCAGGACGGTAGTCATCCCCGAGGAGCGAGCATCATGAGCGACCAGATCATCGTTGACATTGAGGACCGGGTTGCCACGGTGACCCTCAACCGGCCAGAGCGCCTGAACACGCTCGACCACGACACCCTGGAACTCCTCATCGAAGCCCTCGACGAGGTGGCCCGATCCGACGAGGCCGGTGTCGTCGTGTTGGCCGGTACGGGCAGGGTTTTCTGCGCCGGTGCCGACCAGGCCGAGATGGTCGAGCGGAAGCCGCAGGAGTGGGAGCCGATCGTGCGTCGCTACCTGGACCCGGTTCGCACCATCGTCGGCATGGACAAGCCCGTCATAGCCGCCCTCCATGGCGACACGGTCGGCGGCGGCCTCGGCCTGGCGTTGGCATCCGACTTTCGCATCGCTGCCGAGGGCATCCGCCTCGGTGCCCCCTTCACGCCCATAGGCCTGGCGGGCTGTGACATGTCGGCCGGTTGGTTCCTTCCCCGGTTGGTCGGCCTTGGGGCGGCGACCGAGATGATGTTCACCGGTCGCCTCGTGGGTGCCGATGAGGCACTTGACATCGGGCTCGTACACAGGGTCGTGGCTCCCGACGAGTTCACGGACCATGTCGCCGAGTTCGCCGCCAGGTTGGCCGCTGGACCTCCGATAGCCCACGCCTGGACGAAGCGTGCCATTCACCGCTCCCTGGGTGTCGACATGGACGCCGAGTTCGAGTTCGAGATCTTCGCCCAGGTGCAGTGCATCCAGACCGAGGACCACCACGAAGGCGTCGCTGCCTTCCAGGAAAGGCGACGACCGGAGTTCCGCGGTGTCTGAGCTCGCAGCCAGCAGGGAGTCGTTTCGGGCCGAGGTAGCCAGGTTCACCGCGGTAGAGATCACCCCCAACGCCACCGCATGGGACCAGACCGACCCTGACGGTTCCTACCCGATGCAACTGTTTACGCGGTTGGGCGAGCTGGGCTGGCTGGGCGTCGGATTCAACGAATCGCTCGGAGGCTCCGGTGGTGGCCCGGTCGACCGGTGCATCCTCTTTGAGGAGCTGGCCTACGGATCGGCTGGAGCTGCACTTGGCCTCTACGTGCACACGGCGCTGGCTGCCGGTGCTCTTGCCAACATTGCCGACAGGGGACTAGGTGAGCGCTTCGTGCCCGGCATGCTCGCAGGCACAACCACGGGCGCATGGGCATACGCAGAGCCCGACTCGGGAGCAGATGTCACCCAGGTGCGGCTCGCAGCGCGGAGAGACGGCGACAGTTTCGTGCTGAATGGCTCGAAGATGTACATCACCAACGCCACCTTCGCCGATGTGATCCTTGTCGTGGTTCGTACCTCGGGCGAACCGGGAAAGCTCGGCGGCCTCTCGGTGCTGGCTGTCGACGGAAACTCCGAGGGTCTCACCCGGAGTTCGATGCACAAGCTGGGCATGCGCCCGTCTGAGCTCGCTGAACTGCACTTTGAGAACTGCGTGGTTCCGGCAGACCGACTGGTTGGAGAACTGGACAAGGGTTTCCGTCAGTGCCTGGCGGTGCTCTCCCAGGGTCGTGTCTTTGCCGGCGCCCTGGCACTGGGCCTGGGTAGGGCGGCACTCGACACAACCATCGCCCACGTGGGCACCCGGGAGCAGTTCGGTGGCCCGCTGGCGGCCAAGCAGGTCGTGCGTGCCACGATTGCCGACATGACGACCCGGCTGCGCACAGTGAGACACCTCGTCTACTCGGCGGCCGAGAAGTTGGAGACTGGAGAGGACTACGACACCGATGCCTCCATTGCCAAGTTGGTCGCCTCCGAGACAGCCACCTGGGTGAGCGAACGCTGCCTGCACCTGCACGGTGCGCAGGGGTTCATGCTTGAGAGCCCCGCACAGCGCTTCTACCGGGACTGCAAGATCAACGAGTGGGGCGAAGGTGCAAACGAACTGCAACGGGAGATGATCTTCGAGGCTGTCTCACGGGGATACAGGCCATGACCCCGACAGAAACCGTGAACGCGTTCATCGCCGCCATCGAGCGCAAGGATGTTGAGGCGGCAGTCGCACTCGTGTCCGACGACGTCTCCTACGAGAACATGCCGATGCAGCCGATAGTCGGGCCCGAGGCCATGGCAGCGACCCTTGAGATGTTCCTGGCCCCGGCATCCGAGGTGGAATGGCCAGTCCTGCGCCAGTTCGAGGTGGGCAACGTGGTCGTCAACGAACGCCTGGACCGCTTCAAGATCGGCGATGGCTGGCTGGAGCTTCCGATAGCAGGCGTGTTCGAGGTGGTGGACGGCAGGATCAGCCTCTGGCGCGACTACTTCGACATGGCCACCTACACCGGCCAGATGGCGGAACTGGCGGGCGCCTGATGGGTTCTCCCGATCCGTCCATCCGCTGCGACACCTCTCCCCTGGCTGAGTTCCTCAACGTCGACCAGGACGGCGAGGGCACCTGCAGGGTGTCGATCGATCCGGTCCACCTGAGCCCGAACGGCACCATGCACGGAGGCGCCCTGTTCACAATGTTCGACACCGCCATGGGTTCCGCGGCAGCGAGGCACCTGGCAGAGGGCCAGATGTTCGTGACCATGGATATCCAGATCCGCTACCTGAAGCCGATCTTTGGGGGCGTTGTCGAGGTCCGCGGCACCGTGCTCAACCCCGGCCGACGCATCATCCAGACCGAGGCACGTGCAACCAACGGCGGCCGGACAGTGGCCTCGGCCACCGGATCGTTCGTGATTCTCGACAGGGAGAGGCCAACACCGGGCTAGGTGCCACAACTCGACCGGGCACTAACGTGGACTGCTCCCGCCAGAGATGGGTTTTCACCAAGAGGAGAATCCCGTGAGCACAGACAGTTCCGACACCAGCCAGGCAGCCGGGTTCCACCACGTCGCCTACGCATGTCGTGACATCCACGAGAACCACCGCTTCTACGAGGACCTGATCGGCCTGGAACTGGTGAAGACCGAGGTAACCCCCTACGGCGCAGGCTTCTTTCGCCATACCTTCTACGACACCGGCGACGGATCCTGCATGGCATTCTTCGACCTTCACGGGGTCGGCGAGGAGGACAAGGACCGGACCGACATCTCGACCGGCCTCGGTATGCCCCTGTGGGTGAACCACATCGCCCTCAAGCGCAACGCGAACCAGACCGCGGCAATCGTGGAGAGCCTTCACGAGGCCGGCCACGGCACATACACCCTTGAGCACGGGTGGTGCCGCTCAACCTACGTGACCGACCCGAACGGAATCTCCCTTGAATTCTGCGTTGACACCCCGGGCTTCGAACCTGACCGCCAGCGGGCCCTCGAACTGCTCGACGCCATCCCGGAGAGCACTGTCAAGATCGTCTGAGACAGACCTAGTGACATGCCACCCGTAGAGCGCCGCTTCGTCTCACTTGACTCCCCCACGGGTGCACAGAACGGTGCGGGCTTCATGCCCACTCAGGGCCTCTACCACCAC
>CEPV01009134.1_pt1 | contig 14323 bp, 10 predicted proteins | sample 530451 | NCBI WGS metagenome assembly CEPV01 (sample SAMEA2620097, study PRJEB7988) | marine metagenome | isolation source: saline water (ENVO:00002010), including | reverse complement strand
TTATTTTTCTCTTCTTCAGTCAGTGTCTGTTGAAGCTCAGCGGCCAGCTTCCAGAGGAAACCGGGATCCCTGTCGACTTCACCACCCATGCCGTGCCTGCCCAGAGCAGAACGGAGATTATTGGTGCTCTTCTTAGAGAGGTTTAGATCATTTTCCAGTTCACTGGAAAACATTTCCAGATCAGGCGAATCGAACTGAACTTCATCGCTTTGCGCAAAAGGGTTATCGCAACCGGAGAGGAAGATCGCGACTACTGTTACAAGTAAGGAGGTTACAAATTGCCGTTTCATCTTTTTTCCCTTTCTCTTATTGATTTTTAGACGTCTTAGATTGGGGCAGGTTAAATCTACTATAATTTCTCGATGACAGAAAGGCTTACTTAAAGGGAGGGATACCGTGATAACCGTGGAAACGCAATATGCTGATAATTATTTACATACTTCCGCGTACAACATTCATCTTGGACAGACTTTTACACTTGATCTAATAGCAATCCCCAATAGTGATTGCGAGAAAGAAAGGTGTGAGGATTCTGGGCAGACAATCCAAAGCTTGTCTGCTCGATAAGTCCAGATGAGTGGATGGCAGGGGGAGCAAGCCGGCTAATAGTATTTTCCCGTCATTTATGGCGGGTTATCTGCTGTAAAATAATCGTTTTGGACAGGCTCGGCTATTTTGTTCGTAACTGTCTAAAACTTTTTGCTCCCTCGACGGAAAGTGGTAAATTCTCTGACGTGATGCTGCAACTGAGACCTCGGAGATATTTCATCTCCCTGATTTTCTTTACGGCGGTTCATTTGGGGAGTGCGCAGTCGGCCCTCGATCCCGGTTATAGCCTGTCGGGTAATACTTTCGGCTTTTCCCTGGAGACTGAAAGCCATGGCACTGGTATAGGTGTCTTTTACACCAGGGTTTTAGCAAGGAATCTCCAGTTTTTCAGCCAGTTTAAACTCCTCAGCATAACAGGGGAGACGGAAATGCCTGTATACGATCCCTATACGGGCTATACCCGCAAGGTTGGCGAAGTAAACCTGGTGCTGGTGCCGCTCTTTATAGGATTAAAGTTCCACCCTTTCATTGGTCAGATAGCCAATAATTTCAGTCCATTTGCTGTCGTCCTAGCCGGCCCGCTGGGTATTCTGGATTCACCGGAAAATGTCGGCTTTTCCCAGCAGATCCGGGAAATGAAGTCATCTTTTCATGGCGGAGCTTTTCTCGGCATCGGTGCTGACTTTCAGATTCAGACAAAACAGTTTGTGAGTATTGCCCTTGGATATGATTTTCTGCCCATGGGCAAGGATGTAGATGGCAAGAATGAATACAGTGGTACTCTCTTTAAAATAATGATGGGCAGGAAACTGAATTAAGAATGGCTGAGCGCCATCACTTCATACTTTCAGACAATCAGATCGAGGACGGTCGTTTCCATCTTAACGGTGATGAGGCTCACCATCTCAGCAACGTTGCCCGCATCGGTGTAGGAGATGAAGTCTATCTCATCGATACCCGGGGTAAAGCTTACCGGGCGGCCGTAGACAGCATCAGCGAAGGTGCCATTCGTGGTCCGATTCTCGATATGATTCAAGGCTATCATGAGCCGACAGTAAACATTCACTTAGGGATCGCAATTCTGAAAGGCGCCAGACTGGATCTGGTGTCTGAAAAGGGGACGGAACTCGGTGTCGCTTCCGTTACCCCTCTAATTTTAAAGCGAAACGTGAAGAAGGGCGTAAACAGGAACAGGTTAACAAACGTTGCCAGGAGTGCCGCTAAACAGTGCGGTCGCGGCCGTGTGCCAGAGATCAATGAACCGGCCTCTCTTAGCGAATGGTGCCAGAAAATGAAAGCCGGCTGTGGGGCGCTGCTTCACAATTCAGACGCCGCAAAACCGATGGTAGACTGGTTAAGGAATTTACCGGACAGCACTTCCGATGTCTGGTTAGCGGTAGGTCCCGAAGGCGGCTTTGAAAATGAAGAACTCCAGCCCGTTTTACAGCTCGGGTTGGAGGCTGTCTCTCTTGGTAAGAGAAGGCTGAGATCGGAGACAGCCGCACTCTCGGCTCTGACGATCGTAGATCACTGTTTTACAGGGTGAAGCGACCATGGTGGATGACTGTCTTTTCTGCAAGATGATTGATGGTGAAATCGCCGCTGATATCGTCCATCAGGACGAAGATGTATTCGCATTCAAGGATATTAATCCTCAGGCGCCGCACCATGTGCTGATAGTGCCGAAGAGACATATTGCCACGCTGAACGACCTGGCCGAAAATGATCACGCTCTGGTGGGTAAAGTTACTTTGGCCGCTAAAAAGATTGCGGTGGATCTCGGAATAGCCGAAACAGGATACCGGACGGTCTTTAACTGCAATGCCGATGCTGGTCAGGCGGTGTTCCACATTCACTTACATCTTCTGGGAGGGCGCAGGATGTCCTGGCCGCCTGGATAACAGGAAATCTAAAACGCGGAGAGAGCTTTTCAGGATGACACCTCATTCCCCTAACAGGCTGTTCGATACAGTAGCAGACTTTCTGCGTCTAATAGAGTAACGCCTGAATATAATGTATATCTCAGAACTCAGGATGCACGGCTTCAAGTCCTTTGCCAAGAAGGAGAAGCTCCATTTTGGCGATGGTATCACCGCTATCGTGGGACCAAACGGTTGCGGCAAAACGAATATCGTCGATGCGGTGAGATGGGTCCTCGGTGAGCAGAAGTACACCATGCTGCGTAGCAAGAAGATGGAGGATATTATTTTCAACGGCTCAGAATCGAGGAAGCCACTGGGCGTCTGCGAAGTCAATCTTACCGTCCACAACGATAAAGGGAAGCTACCGGTGGACTATACGGATGTAGAAATCACGCGCCGCGTTTTCAGGAATGGCGAAAGTGAGTACATGATCAACCGGGCAAAGTGCCGTCTGAAAGATATTCACAACCTTTTTGTTGATACCGGTATGGGAGCGGACGCTTATTCAGTCATCGAATTGAAGATGATTGAAGACATTCTCAGCGAGAATGCGGAAGACCGGAGAAGGATGTTTGAAGAGGCCGCCGGCATTAACAAGTACAAGCATCAGCGAAAATCGACGTTGCTGAAAATTGAAGCAACAACCGCTGATATCAACAGGGTGAACGACATAATCGCCGAAGTTGACGGCAAAGTGAATGCTCTCAAGCTGCAGCTTAAACGTTACGACCGCCACGCCAAACTGGTAGATAAACTTCAGCAGAAGGAGGTTGAGCGGGCGTTTCTTCAGCGTCAGGAGCTCAACTCAGCTCTGGTACCGCTTGTCAAGAGTGTTACCGAATTGACCCATCAGCGTTCCATCGGTGTGGAGGGGGAGAAAATCCATGAATCTTCTCTGGAACAGTTGCGGACGACTTACAAGAGTGAAGAGTTAGAATTGAGATCAATGCAGGAGAAATTGAATGAACTGTCTGACGCCAGGCAATCTACCAACAATCGTATTCTGGTAATCACTGAGCAGGTAAAGAGTGCTGAAAGAACTATCGAGCGACTTTCGGTAGAGAAAGAGGAGCTCGAAGAGAAGATCGGTGCCCAGAAATTCAGCATCAGCGAACTTGAAGTTGAGATGGAGACTTTCGCTCCCAAGATTGAGGATAAGGAGCGGCAATATAATGCGCGGCGAGAAGAGTTTGATGAGAGCGATGAAAACTACCGCAGAGTTGAAGAGAATCTCCAGCGTCTCAGTTCTCATCACATTGATCATCTGAGGAAACTGAACGACCTTCGCTCACTTCTGGAGAGAACACAGCAGACACTGGAAGATAAGGGTGAGTACCTGGAAACGCTCGAATCGGATGCTGACGAAGCTGAGAGTGAGAAGAAAACGATCCTGCAGCAGCAGAAGAAATATTTGAATCAGAGGAAAGATCTTGAGCAATCTGTCGCTACGGAGCGCAAAGCCATCGAGCAGCTGGATGAAGAGATCCAGACTCTGCGCTCCGAACGGCACGATCTGACCCTTGAGTTTCATAAGATTGCGAACCAGGTGGAAAGTCTTGAATCGCAACGTCAGTTCTACAGCGAAATCATAGAGAGCAAGGAAGGATACCCTTCCGGGATCAGGCATGTACTCAATCACTTAGAAGACTATCCGTCCGTTCTCGGGAGTGTTGCGGATCTGATTGAAGTCGATCAGAAGTATCGTCGTGCCCTGGAAGCCAGTCTGGGACTGAAGGCGAAATACTTGGTATGCGAAACGCGGGAGTCGGCCTACACCGTGCTTGACGACATCCGAGAACGAAAGCTGGGCAATGTCGCTATCATCCCTCTTGACAGTGTGCCGCCGGGTCCGTCCCGTTCAGGCAAAGCGCCCGCCGGTAAGGGAATTGTCGCTCAGGCCTGCGACGTGATTAATACGCAGAAAGATGTGGTGCCGTTGATCCGTTTCCTGTTCGGTGACCTCACACTGGTGCAAGATTCCGGTGCTGCAGAACGGTTGCGGAAATCGAAAAGTTTTTCGGGTAGTATCGCTGATTTGTCGGGTCGCTATTATGAGAATACCGGCGCCATTTCCAGCGTTGACGTTCAGGAAGAAGTGAGCATCCTGGGGAGAAAAGAAAAATTGAAGGAGCTGGATGCCACAATAGATAAGCTGGTGAAGAAGGGTAACATAGTGCAGGAAAATGTGCGCGAAGCGGATGAAAAACTATCATCAAGCGAAGACAAACACCAGGCTATATCCGGCGAACTGAGTGCTGACATTGACGCCCTGTCTGAAGTTGAGAGACAGATCACTCGCAATGAATACATGATCTCACAGACCGTGGACGCCCTGAAGGCTTTGACGCATCAGATAGTCACCACAAGGCATGATATCCTCGGACTGGAGAAATCTTTAGACAAGATGACACCTCAGTTGCACGATCTTAAGACTCAGGAGGAGAATTACGAGGGCAAGATTGCCTTGGCACGTGAATCGCTGGAGCAGGTGAAAAACAGGCGTGAGGAAAAAAATACCGCCATTCAGGAGGTCCGTTTTGAGCTGGTCAGCCTGGAGAATGAGAAGGAGACACTGAGCTATCGGATAGAGGCGGCGAAAGACAGTATTGATGAGATGGAGAAAAAGATTGTACATCTGACGGAAGAGACTTCACGTCTGAAGGAAGAGATGGTGCAGCTGGATAACGATAAGAGTGCGGAAGTGAAGAAGCTGCAAAAGCTGAACGCGCAATATAAAAAGGTGTTATCTGTAAAAGAGTTGAAGGAGGAGGCGTTTCGCGGGACATTCCGTGAGATCGAGAAGCTTGAACGTGAGATCAGGGATGAGCAGAAGGAGAGGGAGAGACTGGCGGAAAAGGTGAAAAGAATGGAGCTGCAGGTGGCTGACTACGAAGGTCAGATCGAGTTGATCGAGAGCCGTATCCGTGAAAAGTACCGCTCGGATCTGACGGAGGTTACTGACGTCTCCGGCTCAATAGAAGATCTTACCTTTGAGATCGACAGAATTGAACGCAGTATTGAGAGGATCGGTCCCATAAACATGGCGGTAAAGGACGAATACGGTGAAGAAAGCGCGCGGCTGGAATTCCTGCAAGAACAGCTGGCCGATCTGCTAAAGTCAGAGGCGAGCCTGATGGAAACAATGGGCCGTATCGACAAAGCTGCTAGGGATCAGTTTCTTGAAACTTTCGGCAAGATTCGTGACAATTTCAGGGGGACATTCAAACTGTTTTTTGATGGGGGTGAGTCAGACCTTGATCTCACCGGTGATGACGATCCTCTTGAAGCCTCCATATCAATCCTGGCGAAACCGCCAGGCAAACATACCAAAAACCTCAGAATGCTCTCTTCTGGTGAAAAGGCACTGACCGCTATTTCGCTTCTGTTTGCAATCTATCTTGTAAAGCCGAGTCCCTTCTGTATCCTTGACGAGGTGGATGCGCCGCTGGATGATAACAACATTAGTAAGTTCACGAAAGTGCTGCAGAAATTCTCTGAGGATACGCAGTTTATTATTGTCACTCACAACAAGCTCACTATGGAGGCGGCAAAGTTTCTCTACGGTGTGACAATGGCCCAGTCGGGTGTTTCCAATATAGTATCAGTCAAGTTTGACTGATTAGAATACTGTTCTTCACTAAATACTGTCCCTTCATGCGCGGGTGTTGCGTCTAACCCGGCTGAATTGTAGGTTCCAGAGGCAATCTTTACGGGAAGAAATTGATGAGAGGTTCAACAGCATGGTGAAGCAATCTGAAGCCGACAGGCTTCCGCGCTGGGACTACCACGATCTAATGTTGCACCGGGTGCACGAGATTCTCTTGGTGGCGTCGCCTTACGACGCCTACATCCTGGAAGAGGACGGCCGGCTGACTGAACAGATACTTTCAGAGTATCTCGGAATGAACCTCAGCTATGCGCCGAGGGTATGGCGCGCCTCCAGCGCATCGGAAGCATTGGAAATGCTCTTGCGCCGCCATTATGATCTTATCATTACTCTTCTCAGGATCACCGATATGGACCCCAATGCGTTTGGCCGCCGCGTGAAGCAGAACTATCCCAACACTCCCGTTATCTTGCTGGTCTATGACGTCACTGAAATCAGCCATATTCGCGATCATCTTCAGCCGGAGGCCATTGACAGAACATTTGTCTGGAGCGGCAATGCAAACGTTTTCCCGGTGATCATTAAGTACATTGAAGACAGACAGAACGTTAAACGCGATATTCAGCGGGGTGATGTGCGGGCAATCATTATTGTTGAGGATAATCCGCTCTACTATTCCATCATTCTGCCTCTCGTCTATGCAGAGATTCTCTATCACACCAGGGCGCTTATGGATCGCAGTCTTAACGATACTCATCGGCTGCTAAGATTGCGCGCCCGCCCGAAGATCCTTTTAGCAACGGAATACGAAGAAGCTCAAAACTATGTGGAGATGTGCGGTGAAAACCTCCTCGGCATCATCTCTGATGTTCGCTTTCCCCGCAAAGGGCAGAAGGATCCCAATGCCGGCTACCGGCTCATTCAGTGGGTCAGGGAAAAAGAGCCGCTTATGCCGATCCTTTTTCAGTCGTCGAATCTTAATCTCAAAGCTACTGCTGATGAATTAAGAACAGCTTTCTTATACAAGCATTCAAAAACACTGATACACGACCTTAGGACTTTCATTAAGGAGAATTTTGGTTTTGGTGATTTTGTATTTCGCGCACCGAACGGTAAAGAAGTAGCCCGCGCTACAACATTTCATGAAATGGAAAAACTGCTGTTGACCGTAACCGACGAATCCATTGTTTATCATGCCACCAGGAATCATTTCTCAAACTGGCTGGCAGCCCGGGGAGAATTCTCCATCGCATCTCAGGTCAGGATTGTTCAGATATCTGATTTTCCGGATGCGCAGACTTTGCGTGAGTATCTGGTGAGCTGCATAGAGATGACAAGGCATGTCCACTATTCTGGACGCGTCTACCAGTACAAAGAGGGACCTATCGATCCCTCCTCGAACTTCATTCGTGTCCGTGGAGGTTCGCTGGGAGGAAAGGCCCGCGGGCTGGCATTCGCCACCAATCTCATCGAGCAAAAGGATCTGCAAAAGTCTTTTCCAAATGTGACCATCCGAATTCCACGAATTGCTGTTGTGGCGACTGATGAGTTTGACGATTTCATGAACAAGAATGATCTCTGGCAGTTTGTTTTTGACGTTTCCGATTTTGACGCAATAAAGAGAAAGTTTCTTTCAGCGCAACTCTCGAAAGAAGTTATCCGTTTCCTCAAGACGTATCTTGGTCAGCTGGAAGCGCCTCTTGCGATCCGTTCATCCGGACTTCTGGAAGATATGCATTTCCAGTCTCTTGCTGGTCTCTACGCCACATACATGATTTCGAACCGATCCGGATCTCTCACCGCCAGGGTCAAGAAGGTAAGTGCTGCCATCAAACTAGTCTATGCCTCTATGTTCTCAAACGAAGTGAAGGTCGCCATGGAGGCATCCTCTCATCTAATAGAAGACGAAAAGATGGCTATCATCATCCAAGAGTTGGTTGGTGAAACCAAGAACAACCGCTTCTATCCGACCTTCAGTGGTGTCGGACAGAGCTTGAATTACTATCCCGTTTCCTACATGAAGCGTGAGGAAGGCGCGGTTCATGTGGCGCTGGGCTTGGGCAAGACCATCGCCGAAGGGGGGAAAGCGCTGCGGTTTTCACCCAAATACCCCTCCATACTTCCTCAGTTCTATTCCACAGAAGCTATTCTGGAGAACTCCCAGACGGCTTTCTACGCTCTCGATCTGACAAAGGAGGTCCACCCACACGATATCAATGAAGAGGATAACTTGGATCTCCTGCCTCTTTCTGTCGCCGAAGAAGACGGAACTTTACGTCATGTGGGCAGCGTGATTACAGCGCAAGATGACATCGTCCGCGATTCACTTAGCTATGAGGGACCGCGTGTGGTGACTTTTGCCAATATTCTCAAGACGGATACCTTTCCTCTAAGCGATATATCTGCTCACTTGCTGGATGCGGGGCACGCGGCATTGGGATGTCCCGTCGAAGCGGAGTTTGCCTGCAATATTTCAGATGATCCTGAAATAAAATCAGAATTCTGTCTACTTCAGGTGCGTCCCATGACCATCGATACGCTTGATCGCAACATCCAGCTAAAGACAATTGATGAGGACAGTATTGTATGTAGAAGCAGTCTGGCGCTCGGAAACGGAAGAATCGAAGACTTGAGCGACGTGGTGTTTGTGAAGCCTGCTGTGTTCGATACAGCCAAGACCGGTGAAATGGCCAGTGAGATTGCTGAGTTCAACCGGGAAATGCGAGGTAGAACACGATATCTCCTCATGGGACCGGGGCGCTGGGGTAGTGCCGACCCATGGCTTGGCATCCCTGTGAAATGGGATCATATTTCGCGGGTCAAAGTGATTGTTGAGGTAGGCTTGGAGGAGGTTCCTATCGATCCGTCATTCGGCAGCCATTTTTTCCAGAATGTTACCAGTTTTCATCTGGGCTACCTTACGGTAAGCCATAAAGGCGGACACGACTTTATCGACTGGGATTGGCTGGGTGATCAGCCGGTCTATCGTCAGTCACCGCTGGTGACATGGGTAAGACTGGAGAATCCTCTCTCAATCTGGATAGATGGGCAGACCGGCATGGCCGTGATCAGGGAATCGGTATCAATTCGGAAAGAAAACGGGCTGGCCTAAGAGATAGGCTTGGTCTTCTAATAGGATTGTTGTCAGGCTAGATTACACCCTGATCGAGCATTGAATCGGCTACCTTAATGAACCCGGCAATGTTTGCGCCCTTGACGTAATTCATCATTCCGTTATCATTGCCGTATTCAAGACATTGCTCATGAATACTCTTCATGATGCTGTGCAGTTTCTGATCTACTTCTTCTCTGGACCACTGAATCCGCATAGCATTCTGAGCCATCTCTAATCCGGATACGGCTACTCCACCGGCGTTGGCTGCCTTTCCAGGTCCGTATAGTACTCCATTCTTCTGGAAGACGTGAATGGCGTCAGGCTCGGTAGGCATATTTGCCCCCTCGGCAACACAGACACAGCCGTTATCCGCGAGCGTCTTGGCCTCTTCAGCATTGATTTCATTCTCAGTAGCACACGGAAGCGCAACGTCGCACTTGACGCTCCAGGGACGTTCACCTTCCATATACTGACAACCATATTTCTCAGCATATTCGTGAATCCGGCCCCGCTTTATATTCTTGAGCTCAAGAATATATGCCAGCTTTTCTCTGTTGATGCCGTCCGGATCGTGGATGCTGCCGCCGGAATCCGAGAATGTAATCGGTTTTCCTCCCAGATCGAGAACCTTCTCGGCGGCGAACTGTGCCACATTGCCTGAGCCGGAAATCGAAACACTCTTGCCTTCAACTGATTCGTTTCTTGTTCCAAGCATCTCCTGCGCGAAATAAACGGTTCCGTAGCCGGTTGCCTCAGGCCTGATCAGACTGCCGCCCCAGTTAAGAGCCTTTCCTGTGAGAACGCCCGTGAATTCATTGCGAAGACGTTTGTACTGACCGTAAAGGAATCCGATTTCTCTCGCGCCCACACCGATATCTCCGGCGGGAACATCTGTCTGCGGACCGATGTGCCGCTGAAGCTCCGTCATGAAGGACTGGCAGAAGCTCATGACTTCGTTATCAGATTTTCCCTTCGGATCAAAATTCGATCCGCCCTTGCCGCCGCCCATGGGAAGTGTAGTAAGACTGTTCTTGAATACCTGTTCAAATCCAAGGAACTTGAGAATGGAGAGGTTTACAGACGGGTGAAATCTCAATCCGCCTTTGTAAGGTCCAATAGCAGAGTTGAACTCGATTCGATAACCCCTATTAACCTCGATTTCTCCCCGATCGTTCCGCCACGGCACACGGAACATGAGGACACGCTCCGGCTCCGTCATCCGCTCCAGAATCCTGCCCGTCACGTACTGCGGATTTGCCTGAACGTAATCCCAGAGAGATTCCACAACTTCGTGTACTGCCTGCTGAAACTCCTTTTCTCCATGATTCTTTTCAGCAATCATATTCATGAAATCGTCGATTGATGAATACATTTGAGAATTCCTCCGTATTTGAGTTGAGTGTCAGTTTGTCAATCGAAAAAACACGTGTCAGACGGTTATAATGAACAGAACTATTCCTACACTAAATTTACAAATCTTTAGTGAATCAACGATGGTTTTTTACACATATTTTGCTTGTTTCTCTACCCGCACTATGTCGTGAAAATGTGTAAATTATCGCCATGTTCAATCCGGATTTAATCCTAAAAAGACAAATCTTGATTACTCAAAAAAAGAGATGAACTGCTGAATAGCAAACAGAACCACTCCATAATCAAGCAACTGGCAGGAGGATTCGTAGACCTCATCTATCCGCCATTTTGTACTGCATGTGATGAGAAACTTAAGCAACATGAAGAGATTGTCTGTCACCACTGCTGGGGACGGCTCGATGCTACTATGCTCGGCAACTGGGTCGAGAAGCTTTCTCTGGGTGATACACTGGACGCCGCTTTCTCAGGATGGTATTTCGATGAAGTTCTTCAGCTAATTGTTCATGCGCTCAAGTACGATGAGAAGCGGTCAGTGGCCGGCGAACTGTCCAGGCGGTTGGCCGGAATGTTAAGGGATGAGATCGAGAAAATGAGGTTGGATGCCGTGGTGCCGATTCCGCTCCATGTGACAAAATTGCGCCAGCGTGGATTTAATCAGAGCGAATCCATTGCGGAACCTCTGGCTGAACAACTGGGTATCGCATACGTCCCGAACCTTCTTCGCCGCCGCAGGAATACCGTCTCCCAGACGACGCTTTCGCTGCAGGGGAGGGAGAAAAATGTTGCCGGTGCATTTATGGTGTCCGGAATGAGTGATCATGAAAGAATCCTCATCGTGGATGACATTCTGACTTCGGGGGCAACTGTCTCTTCGTCTGCTATGGCATTGAAGGAATCAGGAGCAAAATTTGTTGCTGTGGTGACAGTTGGAACGCCATACCTTTAGGCACCGGGAAACGGTCATCAGAAAAGAATTTGACAGTGATCAGCACAGTAACACAGTTGGAGTTGAAAAGACAGCGAATCTTAGTCCGGGTCGATTTTAACGTACCGCTTGAGAACGATCTTGTAGCGGATGATTTTCGTGTTCGGTCTGCATTGCCTACCATCAATTACTGTCTTGAGGAAGGGGCGTCCCTGATCCTGATGTCGCACCTCGGCCGTCCCGGAGGAATGAGAAAAGATGAACTCAGTTTGATTCCTGTTGGCGAAACACTCTCAGATTTACTGGAACTGCCGATAAAGTTTTCTGAAGATTGTGTGTCAGAAGATGCTGTCGATGTTTCGCACAATCTCGTGCCCGGCGAAGTTCACCTGCTGGAGAATCTACGCTTTCACGCTGGTGAAACATCAAACGATCCAGAATTTGCGCGAAAACTGTCACGGCATAGTTCAAAGTATATCAATGATGCCTTCGGCACTGCCCATCGTGCTCACGCCTCGAACGTGGGGGTTGCCTTATCCTCTGTTGACAGAGCGGCAGGCTTACTTATGGAGAAGGAGTATCATTATTTGCATCAGGCGGTTACCAGTCCGAAAAGACCGCTGACTATCATTTTGGGCGGAGCCAAGATCGGCACAAAACTTTCTTTGATCAGAAGATTTCTGCGCGAAGCCGATAATATTCTCATTGGTGGCGGGATGGCCTTCACTTTTCTGAAAGCTGACGGTCAGACAGTAGGACAGTCGCTGGTGGAAGATGAAATGATTGATACGGCGAAAAATATTCTGGAAAAGTCCGTAAGCTCGGTAGCCAGGCTGCGATTGCCGCTGGATTTTGTTGTCACTGATGATGTAGCTTCCGGCCGCGCCAAAGGCGAAAAGAACATGCATGATATAGAGGAAGACGAAATAGGGGTGGATATTGGTGAGCAGACGATGATGCGATTTAAAGAAGTGATAGATCAGAGTGCCACAGTCATCTGGAACGGACCGATGGGAATCTTTGAAGTAGAAGCGTTCAGTCACGGTACAGCAGCGATGACAAAGACAGTTGCGGCGGCTACATCCCGGGGTGCAACCACCATCCTTGGCGGTGGAGATACTGCCGCAGCCGTCCGGAAATTTCGACAGCATGAAAATATATCTCATATTTCTACAGGTGGCGGGGCGTCGTTGGCACTCTTGGCGGGCGCTGATCTGCCTGCCTTTGAGGCTCTTGGGGTGTCTTGATGAATAACCGCAGACGATTAATAGCGGCGAACTGGAAGATGTATAAAACAGCCCAGGAAAGTTTTACTTATGTCCAGTTGCTGAAGAATAAGATTTTGGACATAGATGAGGTCGATATTATATTATGCGCTCCTTATACTTCGCTCTTTCACATAGGTCCTCTATTCGAAGAGGAAAACCTGCAGCTGGGTGCACAAAATATGGCTCTCCAAAGAGAAGGTGCATTCACCGGTGAGATATCTTCCACTATGCTGAAAACCTCAGGATCCCACTGGGTTATCATCGGGCATTCAGAAAGGAGGAATCTTTACCAGGAGACTGACGAAACTGTCGCGTCAAAAACTTCTCTTGCTATTGCTGAGGGACTCAGGCCAATTGTCTGCATCGGTGAGAGTCTTCAGCAGCGAGAGCGCGGGGCAACAGTGGATGTTCTGCGACATCAGTTTGATGCTGTGTTCACAACTCTGGCAACGGGTACAGTCGAAAAGGTAGTGATTGCCTACGAGCCTGTCTGGGCAATCGGGACGGGACTTAATGCTGACCCGCAGCAGATCCTGGAAGCACACAGCACAATTAGAGGTATGCTGACAGAGACATTTGAAGACGAAGCGAACTCTGTCAGAATCCTTTACGGGGGCAGCGTCAATGGTGACAATTGCAAGGAACTGATTGAAGTAGAGGAAGTTGACGGTTTTCTGGTGGGAGGAGCGAGTCTGGAAGTTGAGAAATTTGAGAAAATTATCAGAGCAGCGATCTGAAAGGAGATTAATAACGTAAATGTACGGTTTTCTGATTTTCTTGCATGTGGTTGTTAGTATCTTGCTGATAACTGTGATTCTGATGCAAGCCAGTCGCGGCGGTGGTCTGTCTGGCACTTTTGGTGCGGGAGCTTCAACGGCCATCTTTGGCGGGCGGGGCGCCGGCAGTTTTCTCAGTAAAGTAACAGTTGGATTGGCTATCGCCTTTATGACACTTGCTATTCTTATTAGTCTCGTGAATGTTCCTTCGGCGAGCAACGAATCGATTGTCAAGCAGAGGGCAGAAGGAGAAACAGTTTCACCAGCCGTAGATCTTCCTGTACCACTTTCATTGCCGGAAGCGAGAGAGAAATAGTGCCACATGTTCCGGAATGTCGCCGAAGTGGTGGAACTGGTAGACACGCTATCTTGAGGGGGTAGTGTCCTAGAGGACGTGCGGGTTCGAGTCCCGCCTTCGGCACGAGGATTGTTTTAATAATCAGTTAAACGGGGATAATATGATACGAAGCATCAAACACTTATCAGCATTGGTTCTTTTAATTGGCTACTTTCTTTCTGCGCAAAGCGGTGAAGATCTTTTGTCCGAGGGACAGAGTTTAATTGAACAAGGTTTGACCGATTCGGCAGAGGCGGTGCTTAAGAGGGCAGTGGATATCAATCCACTCTTCGCTGAAGCCTATTTTCAGCTGAGTCGGATAGCAATCATGAAGTATGACCTCGACAGTTCCGGAAAATACCTGAGAAATGCCATCGAGAACGACGAATACAATGAAGTATACCGTCAAGAGTTCGACAGGATTCGTGGGCTAAATTCCCTCTTAGGCAA
>CEPV01065298.1_pt1 | contig 14324 bp, 14 predicted proteins | sample 530451 | NCBI WGS metagenome assembly CEPV01 (sample SAMEA2620097, study PRJEB7988) | marine metagenome | isolation source: saline water (ENVO:00002010), including | reverse complement strand
TCATGAGCTTGACAAAATCACTGCCCCGATGATTAACCATCTGCCGGGCCATTGCCTGAAGAACTTCGGGCGGACATGGGGTCGGTCCAGGAATACGTAGCTCTACCATCTTTATCTCCTTAATTATTCACTATTCAGTATAGCAGAATTAACGAATCCAGCAAAACATGATCTACGCGGTAATACACTATTTTTACTTAGTTTTACCGCTACAAATCCTCTCGCCGATGTCGAGAGGCAAAACGGGCCGAATGAAGTGAGCAGATTACTGTGGCCCTAGCGTTCCTCGCAATAATATTTTAAAATTAAACAAACTTATTTACCTGCTTCTCGATCAGCATTGACTACTCTCGCAAAGCGCCGATTCCCTACTTTGATGATGTTACCTATTGTGACGTGAGCTGTATTACTCAAGATCTTCTCGCCATCTATACTAACAGCCCCTTGAGCAATCAACCTATTTGCCTCGCTAAGACTCTTCGCGAAGTTTATTGTTACGAGTAATCTGGGAATATAGACGTCTGCCACTTCCGTTTGTTCTGGGGGCATATCCCTGCAACACAAATTTACGGGGAACTCTTCTATTTGGTCTGGTAATTCCCTTCTCTGAAACACTTTTTCAAAGTACTCTTCAGCCTCACTGGCTGCTTTTTTATCATATAGTTGAGTTATAATTTCCCTGGCTAACCATTTCTTGAGTTCCATCGGGTTAATCGTTCCGGTATTCAGTACTTGCCTAAACTTGTTTAATTCCTTATCGGGAAGATCAGTCAGCAATTCAAAGTAATCCATCATAAGACTGTCAGGTATGGACATGATCTTCCCATAGATTTCAGCAGGCGGTTCGGTAATACCTATATAATTATCCAGACTCTTACTCATCTTATGGCTGCCATCCGTACCGACGAGCAGTGGCGTCATAAAACACTGTTGAGGAAGCTGACCCATCATTACTTGCAATTCGCGACCGACCAAAAAATTAAACTTCTGATCGATACCGCCGAATTCAACATCTGCCTGTATAGCCACCGAATCGTATGCCTGCAAAAGTGGGTATAGCAATTCAGTTATTGTAATTGGCTTCCCGGCAATGAACCTCTTATTAAAATCATCGCGAGACAAGAACTGAGCTACGGTAAATTTACTAGTCAGACGGATAACGTCGGCGAGGTCGAATTTACCGAACCATTCGCTTTGCCACCTCACCTCGGTCTTACTCTGGTCCACGATCTTAAAGAACTGCTCCATATAAGTCTGAGCATTAGCCTCAACCTGCTCGGAAGACAATATCGGTCGGGTGACTGAAGCTCCACTGGGGTCACCGATTTGGGCGGTCCAATCACCGACGATAAGTACCAACTGGTGCCCTAATTCCTGGAATTGCCGTAGCTTACGCAGACCAACCATATGGCCCAAGTGAATATCAGGGAAGCTGGGGTCGAAACCCTCTTTTAAACGCAGCTTTTTCCCCGAGCGTAGTAGCTCGGTTAATTCCTCTTGAACGATAACTTCAGATACCCCACGTTTGAGTAAATAACTAATATCCCGCTTCATCTTTATACTTGGCTTTCACCTCGTGAGGCAAGTATGGTTCGGCCCCGCTCGATATCCTCGGTAATTTGTTTCTGTAGCTCTTCTACGCTGTCAAACCGTTTCTCATCGCGCAGACGTTCGATAAAGGCTATTCTCGGCTCGAGCCCATACAGGTCACCCTGAAAGTCGAGAATATAGGTCTCAATGGTACGTTCGTTGTCGCCGAAAGTAGGTCGTCGACCAATATTAGTCATCGATTGATAGGCTTTACTATCGATATAAGTCCAAGTAGCGTAAACTCCATCAGCCGGTAATGCCTGATTCGAATCTACGTCCAGATTAATGGTAGGAAAATTTAATCGTGGCCCGCCGCGACGTGCCCCACTGACTATCCGCCCCTGAAGAGTAAAAGGACGCCCCATCAGCTTATCGACCTTTGTAATGTCTCCATCGGCCAAGGCCTGCCTGATGACGGTGCTACTGGCCACCTCGCCGTACATCTTTTTTGGCGAGATTATGGTGATACCGAAGTTCATCTCCTGCCCTAGCTCGCGGAGAGTATCAACATTACCCTCTCGCTTTCGGCCTAAAGCAAAATCCGGCCCCACGACCAAGCCGCGCATTCTGAGGTATTTCTGCAAGAGACGAACAAATTGACGGGCACTTAGCTTAGCCAGTTGAGGGACGAAAGACAAGACAACGACGGCATCCACGCCCTCATTCTTGAGCAGACTAATTTTTTGTGCCGGGTCGGTCAGACGCGGTAATCTTATCCCGACAGATCGGGATAGTACTTCCCGGGGATGCTGGCGAAAAGTAACCACGCCGCTAAGCCAATTTTGCTGTTTTGCGAGCATCACCAGCCGAGAAATCAAGTGCCTGTGACCGCAGTGCACTCCGTCGAAGACACCGATAGTCAGGAGCATATCTTTTTCTGGTATGAACTGGGCCAATTCTTCGTCTAACAACATAACTTCTCTCTCGATAACGAGTAATAAATACTAGCATAAAAGTAAAATAATCACCAAGCTAGTGGGCCAATTCAGAAAGAACTCGTGCCAAAAAGGGAAGGTAGAGCTCTACACTAAAGCAATACGACTGCAAGTATTACATCATCAGGCGAAGCATCATCGCTCTTCGACCACACCCAATACCGCAAAAATAATTCCTACTACGCGAAATACTAGCTGAACTTTGGTAATTGTTTCGGACTCAGGTTCTCCTATCTCCCGTTTTCCGTCTTGTCGTTAATCGACTCGGCGGTATGGTCTCCCAGTCAATTCCTCCACTATCGCTTGCCCAAGAGGAAAATCGATATAACTAATTCCAACAACAACATCACCGGGCGAAATATCATCAACCCACAACGCATCACCATCATTAACAGTCCGCCGGTACACTACCAGAGCTGGCGCCCAGTTCCTCTTTACCGGAGAGAAAAAGAGAGAACCCAAATATGGAGCATCTACATCACTATAGGTAGGTTTAATTCTAAAGTCTTCTCCGAAATCTGCTGTTTCCTCACCGATTTCGTATACCTGAAACGTCTCAATCGTGAAGTCGTAATAACCAAAGCTGTCTTCCGGAATAGTTTTGTTCTCCGTTGGATGCTGCGTGTAGTAGCTTACATCCACAACTTTCATAACCTGTGATCGCGTCATACCCACCTTAACCCTTTCCACTATCTGAGCAGGGCCATCGGGCGTACGGTCACACGTAAGGAATAACGTTGTAGCCGCCAAAATTACAATTACCAATAAAATTAGCGCCCTAACTATCCACTTTCTGTATGGGTTCCCCTCTCTCTTTAACTTTCTCTTAGACTTTCTCGCTGATTTACTCGTTACCTTACTCATTTAGTTCTCCCGTCATACCAATGTCTGGTCCATAACTTTTGTTAATAACCCACCAATAATATTCCTTTTAAATCTAACTTAACTTTATTCGTAAGGTAAACCGTCTCAATAAACTTTCTTACGGTTTCATAGTCATTGTGTTCTCTATAAAGGATTCTGACAGCAAGAATTAAATACTCTGTCTCTACCATCATACTTGCTTGAAAAATATCTTTTAGAAACTGGTAATTTGTAACTGCTCTTCCTGCCTCCACTTCAATTACTGTTTGATATTTTTCATGATACGCATCTGCCTCAAAAACGAGCTCTTCCTTTCCTAAACTTCCATATAAAACTGGAATCCTGACCTTATCTATTTTCTTTTTAGATCTCTCAACTTTGTATCCTAGATCCGAAAGACCCGGTTCTAAAATTTTTAAGACTCCATCACTATGAAATCTAGTTTCATCATCATTTGCACCTGAGTCTATTTCATCGGAAACTGCCTCAAACACTGAGACTGTATCCTTTAAAAACTTTGGTACTTGACAGGTTTTTGGAAAGAAAATCCATTCCAATTTGATTATTTCCTTTTAATTCCAATTCACAAGAAACTATAAAATTTTTTCTGTTTAACTTTAAACTAATTTCCCCGCCTAACTTCCATCTTTCCCCATACGGATTTATATTCCTTCCCTATATGGAAGAGGCGTTCTTTTCTCTCCTTATATCTTTTGAGAAATGAGAAAGTTTGGGTTTTATTTCATCAGTTGAAACTACTCCACGGTAACACTTTTCGCCAAATTGCGCGGGAAGTCGATGGAACAGCCCCTCTCTTTCGCCGTATAGTAGGCAAGTAATTGCAACGCCACACTATTAACTACCGGAGAAAACAGTGGGTCGACATGGGGCACGGTGATGCTAAAATCGGACAGTTCCTCCACCGCCTCATCTTCCCCCTCCGTCACGGCAATTACCGGTGACGTTCTTGCCTTAATTTCTTTAATACTTGTGAGCATGGCTTCATAGGTGTTGTCGCGACTTACAATGGCAATGACCGGTGTCTCGCTACCGAGCAAAGCAAACGGACCGTGCTTCGTCTCACCGGCGGCGTAACCTTCGGCATGGATATAGGAGACCTCTTTTAGTTTCAGGGCCCCCTCCAGAGCTGCCGGGAAGTTAATACCACGACCGATAAAGAACACATGTTCGTATTTAGACAACTCTTTGGCATGCCCGGCAATTATCGCTTCATTATCTAGCACATACTGGACTTTACTAGGCAGCTGCCTCAACTCCGACAATAGATCGGCTCGCCTACGAACATCAACCCTAGAATGGGACATGGCTAACCAATAAAGCGCCATAAGCTGGGCGATAAAGGTCTTGGTTGCCGCAACACTAATCTCCGGACCGGCTCGGGTATATATCGTCTGATGGGCAATCCGGCTAGCCGTGCTCCCCACTACATTAGTAACGGCAATTACCCAGCCGCCCTCACCTTTCAATCTTTTCATGGCTTTCAGCGTATCGGCGGTCTCACCGGACTGAGTGATAGCGATGGCTAAAGTCCTACCCAACGTATTTCTTTGATGGTTAAACTCCGAAGCGAGTTCAACCCGCACCGGAATATGCAGCAGCTCTTCGAAGACATATTTACCGACCAGAGCCGCATGGAAAGAAGTACCGCAAGCGAGCATGAGGATTGGTTCGGTGATTGTCGCTTCCGTAGTCCGGGTATATTCGGCCAAGGTATTCCGTATCACCCGGGGCTGCTCGTGAATTTCCTTAAGCATAAAGTACTCATAGCCAGCTTTCTGAGCCTCTTCGGCGCTCCAAAGAATCTTCTCTTCTTTTTTGGCAACTTCTTGCCCGTCTCTTTTAATCTTTATGTTAGATTTGGTGATAACGCCGATATGGCCGTCTTCCAGATAGATAACCCTATCGGTATAATCCAGGAAGGCTGGCGCATCTGAAGCGATGAAAGTCTCTCGGTCACCAACGCCAATAACCAGCGGACTATCTTTCTTAGCGACGATTAACTTCGACTCGCCGGTTCTCAGCACCACCATGGCATAAGAACCCTCGATATCACGCAAAGCCGCTTCTACAGCCGCTTCTAAACTATCGTCATAGTATTTCTCGATGAGATGCGGTATTACTTCGGTGTCAGTTTCCGAGGTAAAGCTATGGCCCTCACCAGTCAATTTCCGTCTTAAGTCCCGGAAATTAGTAATGACCCCGTTGTGCACTACGGCAATGTTACCAGTACAGTCAAGGTGCGGGTGAGCGTTGGCCCGGGATGGCTCACCATGAGTTGCCCACCGAGTATGGCCGATTCCGACCACCCCGGCCAGCCGTGGCGCCACCTTAGACAATGCCTCAACTCGGACCGCATCCTTATAAACTGCGATATCACCGACAGCCACCGCGACACCACAGGAATCGTAACCTCGATACTCCAGTTTCCTCAAACAATCGAGTAGTATCGATTGAGCTGGTCTCTCGCCGATATAACCGACTATGCCACACATAGTTCTTTAAAACACACAGCCCCGGTCAGGCAATTTCCCGCCGATAAGCTTCATTGCCTGAATCTGGCAATGGTTCCCCACAATCACTCCAGGCTGGGCAACGACACTATTCCCTAATCTACAGCCTGCCCCTAGCATGGCCCCGATATTTGCTAGATGATATTCATCATTAACTCTAAGTTCAGCCTCACCGCTACAAGCACTAAAGTGCCCCTTGATGACACAACCTTCGTCAATTACCGAGTCCTGTACCACCGAAGCCGGCCCGATATTAACGTCATTACCAATCACGCTATTCTCAAGAACACTGAAGGGGGAAATAACGACATTATTACCGATACTGGTCGACGGCAAAATACATACATTCGGGCCGATATCACAGTTCTCCCCGATAACTACTGGCCCGAGGATGTATGAATTCGACCGTATGAACGTGTCTTTCCCCACCACCACCATTCCCTTGACGAAAGCCCCAGCTTCAACTGTCCCACCCAATCTAGCCGTGCTATGACGCAGAACAGCGTTATTCAACTTTATTATATCCCACGGATAGACAACATCGAGCCAGGTGCCTTCGGTCTCCTGTGCCTGAAACGATTTGCCCTTCGCCAACATATTATTGAGCACATCAGGGATATCCAATCTGTCACCGATACAATCAAAAAAGTCAGGGGTGAAAGAGTAAATACCGGTATTAATGATGTTACTTTCCGCTTCCCTAGGTTTTTCGATAATACTCTTCACCAAACCGTTATCGGTAAGCACCACCCCATACCGCGATGGATCCTCCACCGTCTTGACCAGCACAGCGTTCGAATGGGTCGTAACAAATTGGGCGATGGTATCGGCGTCAATCAGATTATCCCCCGGGAGAATGAGAAATCCGCCATCGACAACATTCTTAGCCTGTGCCAAAGCATGGGCGGTCCCAAGCTGTCTTTTCTGGGTTACATAGGTGATATTGATACCTAACTGCTCCCCTGTACCCAGATAGTCAAAGACCTGCTCTCTATGATAGCCAACTACAATAATAATCTCTCGAATACCGTTTTGTGCCAAGGCTTCGGCCACATATTGCAGGATCGGCTTACCGGCAATGCTTAACATCGCCTTAGGTTTAGTCACAGTAAAGGGCCTAAGTCTTTGCCCTTCACCAGCGGCGAGAATAACTGCTTTTTTCATCGTCACCACCTAAAATATTCTTGAATCAGGTGAAACAACCCCGTTCACCATGGCAGCTGGCCCAACCCAAGTATTATTACCGATAATACTACCGACATTAATGGAAACATTCACCCCTGTTCCCACATTGTCGCTAATAATAGCTCCCAGTTTACGTCTTTTCGTCTCCCTACCGGCGGCCCAAATTTCCCGTTCGTCAAACCGAAGATTAGCAATCTTAGTACCGGCACCAAGATTACACCCTTCACCAATGACACTATCGCCCACATAGTTAAGATGTGGGATTTTACTCCCATCCATAACTATCGAGTTCTTGACCCCTACGGCGTTACCGATATGGCAGTGGTTACCAATTGCCGTATACGGGCGGATATAGCAGTTGGGGCCTATATCACAATCCTGTCCAATAACTACCGGACCAACGATATAAGTTCCCGATTTAACGACGGTGCCATCACCGATAGAAACCTTACCCTTAATGACCACATTCTCTTCTATCTGGCCTAGATTCCGAACATTAATCTCCGACAGTAGTGATTCGTTAGCCCCCAACAAATCCCATGGATAGCTGAGGTCAAGCCAGTAATCGATTTTCTGATAACCGACCGTACACCCATGATTTATCAGCCACTGTAAAGAATCGGTTATTTCATACTCCCCTCTTGGTGATTTTGCCGTTTGAGATATGGCTCTAAATATATCGGGGGTAAAGAGATAGAGACCTGTATTAGCCAGATTAGCCCCATATTTAATACGCGGTTCAACCTTTTCACAGATATTAACTATCCGACGCCCTTTTATGTCAACCGCACCTAAATCACTGGTATCCTCGACTTCGATAACACTCATGGTATTATCTTTTCTTCGAGCTAATCTCTTAATGTCCGCATACCGAACGATAATATCTCCATTCATCATCAGAAAGTTCCCAGTAACCCGATGCTCAACCATTTTCAGGGCATCGGCGGTACCCAATTGCTTGCGCTGGTTATGATAACTGATACCAATACCCCATTTATCCCCATTCCCGAAGTACTGGCGCACCAGCTCATCGTGATAGCCGACAATAAAGATAAACTCATTGATGCCGGCCTGTACGGCCTCAATCAGTAGATGCTCCAAGATAGGTTTATTTGCGATAGGTAACATCACTTTGGGCCTGATATGGGTGAGCGGACGCATTCGACTACCCTCACCAGCGGCTAAAATAACTGCCTTCAACTTATTTATCCTCACCGACTAGGCAGCATTCTTTGATTGTCTGGAGACCGCTATCATAGAGCTGCCGCGCCTGCGACTCACTCCTGGCCTCAGCTGTTAGTCTTATTTTGGGTTCAGTGCCAGAGGCTCGGATCAGGAGCCAGCCATTTTCAAAACTCAATCTCAGACCATCGATATCACTCACGGATAACGGGTTTAAAGTCTGTAGCCTTTTCTTGAGATTAGACAATACCACCCCTTCACTAGCAATACTACCCCGGAAAAGTGGATATTGCGGTATCTGATCAACCAAAACCGACAATTTATGCCGACTGGCGATAGCGAGTAATTTGGCGGCAGCATAGATGCCATCGGGACAGAGCGAGCTATTGGGAAATATCCAGGCGCCGGACGGTTCACCGCCAAAATCCCCACTCCTTTTCAATTCTTCGGAAACATAAATATCGCCAACCTTCGTTCGCGTCACCTTAAAACCCAGTTCATCGACAACCATCGAGGCATCCAGGGTAGTCACTATTTCTTTAGCACCCACCTGCTGAGCAAAAAGGACCAGAAGCTTATCCCCGGGAATAAATCTCCCTTGTTCGTCCACCGCCATCATACGGTCACCATCACCATCATGTGCAATACCTAAATCAGCCCCAATGTCACGAGTAACTCGTATCAGATCACCTAAATTAGTTTCAGTCGGTTCAACATCATGAGGAAAAAATCCGGAAGGATAGCAATTAAGCTCCACCACTTCACAGCCCAGCTGACGTAATAAATAAGGCGTGATTACCGAAGTGGAGCCGCAACCACAATCCAGAACTACCTTTAGCTTCAAGGCATGAGGCAAATCTTTTCGTAAGTGCTCAATATGTTGCTCTATGGCGCTGTCATAATTACGACTGTTTTTCATATCTGCCCACAGAGCCGTCGAAAGTGCATCACTTAAGATCATATCTTCGATTTGTCGGCGCTGGTTAGCGTCAAAAGCTGAGCCATCAGCATTCAACAGCTTAATGCCATTATATTCTGGTGGATTATGGGAAGCCGTAATCATCGCCCCGGCCTGAAACTCCCGTGTGGCTAAAGCCAGTGTTGGTGTGGGGATAACCCCGCTATCCCAGCACCGAGCGCCCGCGGTCAATAATCCCGAAATAAAAGCGTGCTTGATAGCCTCACTAGAGGTCCGGGTATCACTGCCGACAATTACTTTACCATACTCCTTGCCGACTACCAGCCCAGTCTTCAAGGCTATTTCGAGCAGGCTTCTATCGGCAACCCCGCGAATTCCGGACGTGCCGAATAATGCCATGTTGGCTGATTTTAACCCCAATCAGATTTTATGTCAATCGTGCATCTTGACTGAAGTAAGTGCTACGAGTATTATTATCAAGTAACAGACTGTTAGTCAATCTTAGGCAGTTAAGGGGGGACCAATAATGTCGGGACATTCTAAGTGGTCTTCCATCAAGCATCAAAAAGGCGCCGCTGACGCCAAACGTGGTCAACTTTTTACAAAATTAACCCGCGAGATTATTGTCTCGGTACGACAGGGGGGTAGCGATGCCGATACCAACTACCGCTTACGATTGGCTATCCAAAAAGCAAGTGATAGTAATATGCCGTATGAAAATATCGACCGGGCAATCAAGCGCGGTAGTGGCGAGAGCGAGGGGGCAGCCTTAGTAGAGTTAGCTCTAGAAGGCTACGGGCCTAGTGGTGCCGCCATTATAGTGCACGCCGTCACCGATAACCGTAACCGGACTCTACAGGATATCCGAAATGTCTTTTCCCGTCACGGCGGTAATCTCGGCGAGAGTGGCTGTGTTGCCTGGCTTTTTGATAGTAAAGGTGCCATTGCCATAGATGCCAGTAATTTAGATAAGGAAGATCTCGAATTAAAAGCAATCGATGCTGGTGCCGATGATATTAAAGTTGAGGATGGTTACTTAGAAATTTACACCAAACCGGAAGACCTCGAAACCGTCCGGAAGGGACTGGAACACCAGGAAATACCGGTAACTTCTTCAGGAATATCTTCCATACCAAAGACCACCGTCCAGCTAGAGGAAAAGGCGGCCCTAACAACACTGAAGCTATTAGAAAAACTTGAAGAACTAGAAGATGTGCACCGTGTAACCAGTAATGTCGATTTCCCCGATACCATTGTGGAGAAATATCACTCGCAGTCATAACTAGCTACCATCCACCACTAGTTTCGTCCCTTTATAGAGAAGTATGAGAATTTTAGGTATCGACCCGGGTACCATCGCTTTGGGCTATGGTGTCATCGATGATAGCCCCGATATAATCGGGACAACCATGGTTGATTACGGTGTTATTATCACCCCGGTACGCTCCCCCATCTGGGAACGCTTAAGGTTTTTGTATCGACGTCTCGAAGAAGTTGTCGAGCACTACAGGCCGGATGTCGTCGCTATCGAGCAACCCTTTGTCGCCAAAAATGCCCGGTCGGCCATCGCCATTGGGCAAGCTCAAGCCGTTGCGATTCTTGCCACCAGCAACCAGGGGATAACCGTCTATGAGTATACGCCGACACAAGTCAAGCAGAAAGTAGCTGATCATGGCACCAGTTCTAAGGAGCAAATTCAGGAGATGGTCAAACTTCATCTTGGCCTACACACAATCCCTCAACCGAGTGACGCCGCTGATGCCCTGGCGGTGGCCCTCTGTCACCTCAGCGAAACGCACCTAACTAACCGACTGGCAAAACAAAAGGAAGGGTAAAGGAATGCTCTCAAGTCTTCACGGCAAATTAGAATCACTGGGGAGTGATTGGGCAATCATTAATGTTCATGGTATCGGTTTCCAAGTCTATCTGCCCACGCCAACTCTAAGCACGCTCGGCGCCAGGGGTGGAGAAGTGCATCTGCATACCCACCTTCATCTGCGCGAGGATAGCGCCACTTTGTATGGTTTTGCTACCACAGACGACCGGGAATTATTTCAACTCATTCTTAACGTATCCGGTATCGGACCAAAGATAGCCCTGACGATACTCTCCACGATAAGTGTGGAGCAAGTAAACCTAGCAATTGCCAATGGAAACGTCGATATATTAATGACAGTGCCAGGGATTGGCAATAAGACTGCCAGTCGCCTGCTCTTAGAGCTTAAAGACAAAATCGGCACCGATTTAGTAGCTACCCCACTCACTCAGATAGCCCAGGAGAGCATCGATGTCGTCGCTACGCTGACCTCACTGGGCTATTCGGCGGCTGAAGCCACCCGCGCCGTCGCCACCCTCCCTAATAGAAAGAAACTTAATCTCGAGGAAAAAGTCAAATTGGCACTGCAATATTTTAGCCAGAAGAAATAAAAATCTGTCAGTTACAGACGGACGAGAAAATTATCCGCCTGAAAGTTATATCCGCCACGTATTTATTACTTACCGGCGGTGATATCTTAGTCATGAGATATCCAGAAACGATAAGACTGGTAAGCCGGATGATTACAGAGTTAACCAAGACGGGATAGCTAAATTTGACAGATAAAAAATTTTATTTTACAATTCTTATTGAGAATGATTACTGTTTATAGAAACGGTATATTTTAATCTTAAACTACCATTACAGCAAGGAGATAATCATGCAGTTTTTAGAATTAGCCAAGAAACGTTACAGCGTAAGGGCGTATAAACCCGACCCGGTTGAAGACGACAAGCTACAGCAAGTACTGGAAGCTGCTATCCTAGCACCGGCGGCAGTTAACAAGCCACCATTCCAATTAATCGTCATCCACACTACCAGTAAAGAAACCGAGTTAAATCGTATCTACAGTCGACCCTGGTTCGGACAGGCACCTCTGCTTATCTGCGCTGTTGGTATCCCAAGCCAAGCTTGGCTACGCCGTGACGGCCGAAGCTACCTCGACGTATGTGTGGCAATTGCTTTCGACCACCTGATTTTAGCCGCGACCGATCTAGGGCTGGGCACCTGCTGGGTTGCTAATTTCGACCGGGACGTCGCGCGCGAAGTTCTCGGTCTACCTGAAGATGTCGAACCGATTGTCTTCACCCCCCTTGGCTATCCTGCCGACCAACCCAAAGAAAAGCGGCGTAAAGCCTTACCCGAACTAGTGAAGTACGAGAAGTGGTGAGGATGTGGCCCAATATTTAAGATCATTTATCTCTATGTAGCTGTCAGCGCGATTAGAGAGACAGCGACAAATAAGACAACTAAAACAATGGTAAGCTGGAATAGTGTCTTCTCAACGCCACGCTTGGTACGATAAACGGTATCCGCCTGCCCGAAGATACCACCCAACCCACCACCACGCACCTGTAGCATAATTACCAATATCAAGGCAGCCGCCAAGATAATCTGAATCACATTAAAATAGACCAGCATCTTATTCTTCCCCTTCTTTCTCCAATTTCTTCTTTAGTACTTCGGTTACCACCCTAGGATTAGCCCGACCCTGCGTCACCCGCATCACCTGACCGACCAAAAAAGTCAACGACTGAGCCTTACCGCCCTTATAATCGGCTACGGCCGGGGCATTAACTTGAATCACCTGAGCAGCTATTTTTTCTAATTCCCCGGTATCACTAATCTGGGTAAGCCCCTGCACCGCAATAATCTCGCTGGAGCTCTTACCAGTTTTATACATCTCTTCCAGAATAGACTTAGCTGTAGCAGTACTGACCACGCCTTTCGATTCCGTTAATAGCAGTTCGGCCACGCGTTCAGTACTAACTTGATCAGCAAATTCAGACATATCAATATTGTTCGTGTTCAAAATAGCGCTGACCGTTCCCAACAGCCAATTACTCACCGTTTTCGCTAGGATTGTTTTATTATCATGACAAAGATTCTCAAAATAATCAGCCATCTCCTTTGAACTGGTAAGCAAATTAGCATCATAGAGTGATAAACCGTATTCAGTGACAAATCGGTCGTGCCTTGCTTCTGGTAGTTCCGGCAGTTTCGCCCCTGTTTCCGCCACCCATGTCCGACTGATGTTTAAGGGGAGCAAATCCGGTTCAGGAAAATAGCGATAGTCATGGGCAAACTCCTTACTGCGCTGGGAGACGGTCTCACCATTCTCCTCGACCCAGCCCCTAGTTTCTTGAACCACCTTCTCCCCGGTTTCGATAGCCTGAGTCTGCCGCTTGACCTCGTACTCAAGAGCTCGGAAGACGGCACGGAAGCTGTTCATATTCTTAACCTCTACCTTAGCCAATAATTCGGAGCTACCTTCGGGGCGAATACTGACATTAGCGTCACAACGGAAGCTACCCTCTTCCATACTAGCCGTCGAGACATCCAAATACTGCAGTATACTATGCAGTTTCATTAGGTATTGCCGAGCTTCTTCGGGAAAACGCAGATCAGGTTCCCCAACAATTTCCATTAATGGCACACCGGAGCGGTTGACATCAACCAAACTGCAAGATTCTCCCACCGAGGTGCGATGCACCAGCTTAGCAACATCCTCCTCGAGATGGACCCGGGTAATACCCACCTCTTTCTCCTGTCCATCTACCTGGATAGTTAGCCGACCGCTGCTCCCAATGGGGGTATCGTACTGAGAAATCTGATAGCCTTTCATCAGGTCAGGATAAGAGTAATTCTTACGGTCGAACTTGGTATATTCGGCGATTGTACAGTTCAAAGCAAGGGCCGACATCATAGTATATTCCACTGCTTGCTTATTAATCACCGGTAAAACGCCAGGCATCCCAAGGCATACCGGGCAGACATGGGTATTGGGCGGAGCATTGACGTAGTCAGCGCTACAACGACAATACATTTTGCTCCTGGTTCTCAGCTGCGCGTGCACCTCAAGCCCGATGACCGCCTCATACTTCATCTCTGAGCCTCAAGGACTCAGTATAGCAATAATATCGGTCGCTGACAACACTGGCAAACAAGGAGCAACACTATTACCCTAAAATCTAATATTAATATCTGAACAACTACGCACAACGAAAACGGATATGCTATAATTTTTCCTGGCACGGGGATATAGCTCAGTTGGGAGAGCGCTGCGTTCGCATCGCAGAGGT
>CEPV01010338.1_pt1 | contig 14341 bp, 8 predicted proteins | sample 530451 | NCBI WGS metagenome assembly CEPV01 (sample SAMEA2620097, study PRJEB7988) | marine metagenome | isolation source: saline water (ENVO:00002010), including | reverse complement strand
GTCAAGATCGAAAAGCTCAATCCTGATGTAACGCTTGTCTACTACGGTCGCCATGACCTGAATCAGACCGGTATGGAACTCACCGCCGCGCGCTTTGTGGTAGATGGTTCAGGGCAGGCCGTCGATGTCAGCAGTCTGCAGAAATCACTGCTGACTAGACTCGCGCCCAAGGCAGGCTGATGTCAACGCCGCTCTTGGCAGTCGCATATGCGCTTGTAGCAGCACTGCTCCTGAATGTCTGGATTGCGACCAAGTGGCGTACAGCTTTCAAAGTGGGGTTAGTCGTCGTGGTGTCACTGCTATACGTCGGCACGTATATAGGTATCCGTGAGATCGAGGGTCGACCCACCGAAGAGCCGCTGCCCGAGTCCTTCCGGCTGCTGTGGGCCAAGATCGATGAGCCGAATAAGGTGACCGGCGCCGCCGGCCACATCTATCTGTGGGTCCAGAAGCTCGATGTCACGGACAGCATCGCTGGTGGTCCGAGAGCACACCGGCTCCCTTACCGCTTGGATCTGGCCGAGGAAGTTGAGGATGCGCTGACCAGAATGGAAGGAGGCACGCCCCTTAACGGTAGAATGACGAGGGGCATGATAGATCCCGACGCTGAAGTCGAGGCCCCCGAGCAGCAAGCGACGAGCGAAGGCGACTCCGACATCAGCGGCCCGGATGACGATCGGATCTTTGTCGAATTTGTCGAACTGCCCAGGACCTCTCTGCCGCCCAAGACGCTCTGATCGCGATTCGGCAACGAGAAACGTAACGGTCTTATGGTGTATAGTCTCTAATCTACACGGGGAGAGCATTCGAATCGCTATGGGCTTATCGAAGAGACAACCATGTCATGATTGGCGTCCGCCAGCCATGCGAACATCTGCCATCACTTGCGCCACATGCCTGATACTGCCTTTGGTTTGCGCCTTCGCAGCAATGGCCGCACCGTCAGACGTCAGAACCGTAAACGTAACCAAGATTACAGAGGAGATTAGCGTCGACGGCGTGCTAGACGAACCCATCTGGCGCTCAGCGCCGCAGATCGGGGCATTGACGCAGCGACAACCGGATACCGGCGCAGCACCGACTGAAAGGACGACGGTCACACTCCTGCGCGATTCGAGCTACCTTTATATCGGGGTGGTGGTCTACGATTCCGAACCAGATAAAGTCATCGCCACAGACATGGCGCGGGACGCGAGCTTGGGTTCCCAGGACCGCCTGGAGATTCTGCTGGATACGTTTCGCGACCAGCGTAACGCGTTCTATTTCGCGACCAATCCGGTGGGCGCCCTGGTGGACGGATTGGCATTTGGCGACCGCGGTCTGAACACCAACTGGGATGCTATTTGGGACCTGCGCACGCGACGCAGCGATGAAGGATGGACTGCGGAAATTGCCATTCCATTCAAGAGCCTCAGGTTTCCCGTCGGGGAGGACGCCTGGGGATTCAATATCTCGCGCAACGTCTACCGTAAACAGGAGGAGGACCGGTGGTCCGGCGCCCGCTTGGAGACGAGCTTTCTGCAGGTTTCGGAAGCGGGAAGAATCACAAACATGTCTGGCCTCAACCAGGGCATAGGGCTCGATGTACGACCGTTCGCGGCATCGAGTTGGTTGCACAATCAGGGGGCCGCGGATGATGACACGGATTTAGAGCCGGGCCTCGACGTTTCCTACAACATAACCCCAAGCCTGAAACTGATCGGTACCGTCAATACCGATTTTGCCGAGACGGAGGTCGATGCACGCCAGATCAACCTGACCCGGTTTTCTCTGTTCTTTCCTGAAAAGCGGTCTTTTTTTCTGGAGGACGTCGGTGTATTCAACTTCGCCAGTACGGGACCGCGGCCGCCAGGTGGCATCCCCAGCGCAGGAGCGGACGTTTTTCCGCTATTCAGTCGACGCATCGGCTTGCTGGATGGCCAGGAGGTACCCATCGACGTAGGCACGAAGCTAACGGGAAGAGCCGGCCGCACTGAAGTGGGGTTTCTGGGGGTGCGGACCGATGACGCCTCTTTCGTGGAAGGAAAGAACTTCTTTGTCGGGCGATTCAAACAGGACCTCCTCGAGCAGTCCTACGTGGGCGGCATATTCACCCACGGTGACCCGGCTGCCGGACAGTCAGGCAAGACCTATGGAGTCGACCTGAGTCTGGCGACCTCGCGGTTTCTGGGACGGCAGCGCAATTTCACTTTCAATGCATACGCTCTGAAAAGCGACAACGATGGCGTCTCCGGCGACGATTCATCCTACGGGTTCTCGGCGCGATACCCGAATGACAAGTGGGATGGCATGGTGGTGTTTAGGGAAATCCAAGAGAACTTCGACCCTGCTATCGGATTCGTACAAAGGAACAACGTGCGTATGATTCGCGTCGCCGCCAGCTACAATCCACGACCCAAAGACTTCCTCAACATCCAACAGATGTCCCACGACATTTATTACACGGCATTTGAGAGACTCGACAACGGCCGCGTGGAGAGTTCCGAACTGTACATCACGCCGCTCGACTGGCACTTTCGGTCGGGCGATTCACTTCACTCGTTTGGCGACGTCATCTACAACTTCGAGCACCTCTTCGAACCGTTTGAGATCTCACCCGGCGTCGTTCTGGCCCCCGGCAAGTATAGGAACACGCGCACCAAGATCGTATTTGCCTCAGCCAGCAAACGTCGTCTTTCCGGTATGTTCATGCTGACGTTGGGTGATTTCTGGTCGGGATCGGCCCGACAGGTAACCACCATACTGACCTACAAGACACCACCCTGGATGACAGTGCGGCTGAGCGCCAGTCAAACCTTTGCCGACCTGCCGGAGGGTAATTTCATCGCGCGCATCCTGACCTCGACGGTCAATTTCTCCCTGTCACCGCGCCTGTCGTTTTCGAATCTTATCCAATATGATAATCGATCCCGAAATCTAAGCTGGCAGAGTCGCGTACGCTGGACCTTGCGCCCGGGCAACGACCTGTTTTTCTCCTTCAATCAGGGCTGGATCAACGAAGACGACAGTAGCCTGCGATTCACGCACAGGGACTCCAAAGCGTCGGCGAAATTCCAGTATACCTTCCGTTTCTGATTCAGCCTGGCTCCCCTGTCAATACAGACGATGCCTGCACGTGTGAGCAGTCGCACAAAGCACAGCAATTGCATGGTGAATTGTGTATGGTAGTGAACGAACCATCAGTCGAGAGGAGTCTATGATGAGCGATCAAGACGTGATCGAATTGGCAGTTGATGACAAGGGAATTGCCCAGGTAACCCTGAATCGCCCGGAATCCATGAACGCGCTAAATCAGCCGTTATGGAAGGGACTGCAGGACACGGCCCAGAGCATTAAGGAGAATCCGGCCATCAAGGTTGTCATCGTAACCGGCGCCGGTGAGCGGGCCTTTTGCGCTGGCATGGACCTCAAGATGATCGCCTCCGGTGGCGGCGGATTCTTCCCGGATTACCGCCAGGGCTATGATTCCCTCTTTGCGCTCAAGAACATCTTTACCGCCTACGAAGAACTGGCCGTCCCCGTCATAGGGGCGATCAACGGATTCTGCCTGGGCGGCGGCCTGGAAATGTCGCTCTGTTTTGACATGCGCCTTGCCGCGGATACGGCCGTCTTCGGGCTACCGGAGATGCCTCTTGGGGTTATCCCGGACCTCGGCAGCACGCAACGCCTACCACGACTGGTGGGCATGGGGCTCGCGAAGGAACTGATCATTACCGGGCGCAAGATCAGTGCAGAAGAAGCTTTGCGCATCAGGTTGGTCGATCATGTCTACCCCAAGGATGAACTGATGACGGAAGCGAGAAAGCTGGCTGAAGAGATCGCCGCGCTGAACCCGCGTTTGGTCGAGGGCGCCAAGCGGGCAGTCAACATGTCCATGTCAACTCCTCTGGACGCCGGTCTGCGCTTGGAGACCGACATCTGTCTTGGCGCCGGTAGCGGCGCCCAGTTCAGCAAGCAGGCGCTGGAGAAAGGCTTCAAGTGATTCGATAGACCCAACAGAGGGCCAAGAGATGCCAAATTTCGGAGTATTCCTTTTCCCGACGGATCAGACCATTGAGCCCGTGCCGCTGGCTCGCGCTGTGGAAGATCGGCTCTTCGATTCGCTGTTTTTTCCGGAGCATACGCACATCCCCACTTCGAGAAAGACACCCTATCCCGCCGGTGGTGATCTGCCGGAACAATACTGGCGCAGTCACGACCCGTTCATCGCGCTCACAGCCGCTGCCGCCGTAACCGACAAGATCAAACTCGGCACCGGGATCACGTTGATCACCGAACGGGACCCAATTCAGATGGCCAAAGAGTGCGCATCACTCGACGTGATTGCCGAGGGCCGGTTGATTCTGGGTATCGGGTCAGGCTGGAACGTGGAGGAGATGACCAATCACGGCACCCCTTATAAGGATCGTTGGAAGATCGTCAGGGAGCGGATTCTCGCCATGAAGCAGATCTGGAGCGAGGATGAAGCGGAGTATCACGGCCAGTTCGTAGATTTCGATCCCATCTGGTCCTGGCCAAAACCCATCCAAGAGGGCGGACCACCTATATGGATGGGTGCCAATTCTCCCTGGGTATTTGACCGCATCGCGGACTATTGTGACGGCTGGATGCCGATCGGAGGCCCAGGCTCCGGCAATCTTGCCCGGCTGAAAACTGCCTGCGAACAGGCAGGAAGGAATTTTGAAGACGTTACCCTGGCCCTGTTCGGCGCCCCCACCAGCGAGGAGCAACTTGTAGGGAGAATCGAGCAGGGCTTTACCGAGCTGATCTTCAATCTGCCCCAGGCTGATGCGGATACGGTGCTCAAGGGACTGGACCGCATTGCCGAACTGGTGGCAAAAGTCCGTAGCTAGCGTCCGTCGAGAGATAGGTATAGTTGCTGCAATCTCACTTCAGTTTGCCCTCGCGCTCAAAGTGTCGCCGGATGTAAACTATCGGCGGGGCACTGCTCTTGATTCAACGACACCGAGTAAGTAACGGGAAACCAGTTGCCGCAAGCCGACCCCCCTAGTCCACTACGGAAGCATTCAAGGCCGGTTCATAGAGCTCCTTTGCGTGCGCACATCCTTCAAGTCTAATCCTGACGGTAAGGTGGTCAGCCTGTCTCGTTACAACTGCAGAACAATCCTGGAAATGGGTCAACGCTTGCTTCTCGAAGGTTGGTAATACGATGTCCGTATCCTGCAGCTTTGTTGTTGGCTGTCTAACATCTTCGAAATACCAGTGCACATTATTCTTTTCGGACAAGCCAAATGAATAGGTGGTGAGAGAGTCAGTGACTTCACACATACCACCCCGATTGCCGTAGTGGCAGGTAATCCGACCCTTTGCCTTGACGATGCCTTCCCTTCTCTGATCGTCGTGAATCGCCGCTGCCATACATACATTACATGTCAGCAAGATCAGCGATGCAATCATGCTCTTCACGGAGCCCCCTCTTCTTATCTGCTCACGTGTTTGAAGAATAGCGCGTCAAATTGCCTTCTCAAGCTCGTTGGCTGCCGCGCTGAGTTCACGCTTGATGGGGCGGAGAACTTCATCGGCATGCTTTTTCTGTTTATCCAGATCGCCGATGAATGTCCGGTAGTGCACTGGACTGTCCTTCCAGATGGATGGCTCGATGATCTCTGCGATCCGATCATAGCACTTCGCCGTCGCTTCAAGATGTGCCGCCATCGCAGGATGGTCCCCCAGCCTGTCTCGAAAGTACTTGGAGACGCTAAGAGCGCCGCCGAAGAGCGTCTGCGCATTGTCGTTGGCATCACCCCATGCATGATCGGGAGCACGTTCAAAGCAACCGGGGCAGAACCCCTGCACTTCCCTCATCTGCTGAATCCACTTGTCCATCGCAGACAGACCGAAGAGCATGCCACTGACGGAAAACATCTCGCTGCCGCCTCTGATCCGCGCGATCGCCCTGCGCAGCATCTCCAGGTCCGCGTCCACTGCGGAGATAGACGGCGCCTCAGGATGAAGTCCCCAGCACTCGTCTATATAGTGAATGGGGTTGTCAGCGTGCCCGTTGAAGGTTGCACCCAGAATCGTGCCGTCACTTCCCGCTTCGGTCACCATGCCCCACAGAACCCACGGCACAAAGCCATGCGGCCCATCGCCCGTCCAGCCCCCTTCGATGACGACGATGCCTCCCGCATCCATCTCGGCAGACATCAATGCCGGGTATTCCTGTCGCTGCCTCGAAGCAGTTTGTTCGAACTCTTCCGATGACTGTTCCGGGCTGACTTTAAGGCCGCTACCGCGTAGCTGATTGACGGAGAGACCAAGCACGCTCGCGATCAGATCCCAACTGCAATGTCTGTGGGCATGATGCCACCACGACGTGCAGTCCTCGCCCGGAAAGATGGCAGGGCAGAATGCATTCGTTGACCAACAGTGAACTGCTTCGTAAACGGCAGGCTTGCCAAACGCCTCGGCCACGTGTTGGTTGACCAAGGTGAACACGTCTTCTCGCATCAAGTTTGCCTGCTGCAACGCTGACGGGTTTGTCGGTGGTGGCGCGTTCTTATCTTGTACACGGGCCACTACCGACACCATGTCCACCCAACTGGTGAATCCATACTCCATGGCAAGCGCAAACTGGACTTGCACCAGATGGATGTCGGCAGCCAATATCTCGGCATCCGGTTTTCCCTCGAATTGACGCAGATTCCTGAGCGTAGCGCAGCACGACGCGGCGTGCACCTGGTGCGCTTTCAATAGGGATTTTGCCTCATTCCTGAGACGTTCGATGTTGGGTTTTGCAGGTAGCGATTTGGTCATGAGGACCCCCTTTCCTCGCGTTGAGCGAACTCACCCGGCGGCTGCGAGAGCTCGCACGCTAGAGCTACCACAGGTACTGGAGTCGGCCGAAGACGTTTCTTCCTGGGCCGAAGAGCCGGCTGCCTATCGGCACACTGCTGCCCATAACCCGATTAAATCCTGTCAGGTGATCTACGTAATCTTCGTCAAGGAGATTCTCAACACCGGCGACAATGGTCAGATTGTCGCTGATACGCCAGTCGAGGAAGATATTTGTCAGCAGATAACCATCTGTGCGCTCAAATGAATTATTGCCATTCAACGGATCCAAGGTATTGCTTTTCGACACATCATTCTGCGCTGCCATGAAAATCTGCTCAAACCTGGCACTGAAACCATTGCCCTCGTATAGAACTCCTACGCGCAAGGAGGCTGGCGAAATCCTATACAGGCTGTCACTAATGTCTTCACGTTCGCCGTTAACAAGCGAAGCCATTCCATCGATACGCCAGTTGTCGCCAAGGCGAATGCCGAATACAACATCGGCACCCCAAAACTCAGAATCCGTATTGACAAATGTCAGGGGGGTGGGGTCGCCGTTAGCGTTGGCGCTGACCGCTATTGCCGCCATGTTCGTGGCAGGAACTCCCTGTATGAAGTCATCCACACGGCGATAGTAGATGCGCGGGGTCAAGTAGCCATCACCATAGTTCCAATCCAGCCCCAGTTCGACTTGACGGGATACTTCAGGATCGAGGCCCGGAGTGCCTACATAGTTATTGCCATCGCCGAGCCCCGCGTTTACTTCCAAGGGAATCCAGAGGAACCGCTCCTGATACAACGGTGAGCGTGACTTCTGTGCCACGCCAAATTCTGCTATTAGGTCAGGAGTGACCTGGTAGCGGACTTTCACGACCCAATCCAGATTCTTGTCACTATGGCTGAGATCAGCCTCATTGAAGGTCTCCCGCAACATCCACACTGCCCGGGGTGGCGTACCCATGGGCCACATGCCTGGGTTTGTATCCACGAGTCGCGCAGGAAATGCATCAACCGTACCAGTATCGGTTGCCACTCGCTCCAGTCTTGCACCCGTTTCTACGTACCAGCGGTGATTGATTAGCGACGACCATTGCCCGAAGAGAGCCAGACTATCTACTTCACTACCATTGAAGTTATTGACAAAGAATGGTGCGAAGTCCGGATCAGACACAGTTGCGTGGTGCTCGGCCGTTTTTCCTTCCAACCCCGCAATGAGGTCGCCGCCACGTACGGCAAAACCTATAGACAGGCTATAGCCGATCTCATCGCTGTCTGCTTCTACCATGCGTCTGTCATCGTCGAGAAATGGCGGCAGCGGCAAACTTGAGAAATCGGGAGCCGTTCTAAGTGTGTAGTTGGTCATGCCATGGTCGATGCCAGATCCATAGACCCTCAACTCCAGGTCAATACCATTGAGTTCCGTGTGGTAGCTTGCGTTCCACAGGTCTGTATGGAACCAATCGATGTCCATGGGGAGACTTGGCGTGCCTGTGTTATCGGTCTTCAGACGACGGAAGTCTACGTCGAACTCGTGGTTCCCGACCCGCAATCCATATCCTATACCGTAGGCCTCGCGATTGTACTGAGTAGCATTGACTGACCCTTCCGGCGTGTCGTGATCTTCGCCCTTATCCTGACTACCGACCAAGTACAGGCGTTGGTCATTCGTGCTCACTCCCAAGACCGCTGAAATGCTATTGCCGCTGTCTACGCTGCTGATGGATGCCTCCGTGTCACCACTGAATACCCAACTGTTGCCGTTCGAATAGCTTGGTCTTTTCCAGTAAGCCGTGGCAGCCCCACCAATGCCGCCGCCGGTCGCTATTGAGGCAATGCCCTGTTCAATCACCAGCTTTTCCATGAGTCCGGCGGGAATATGATGCAGAGGAGGCGCCATCCAGTTGGGGCCACCACCATGTATCAACATACCATCAACACGCACATTGATCCGCGGTCCGAACATTCCCCTGTACTGAATCTGACCAGTAAGCGGTCCGTTGTTTACGGCGCTGCCGCCAGGTACTTGCGATATCAGTTTGGCCGCATCAACATTGGACCCGGTACGCCGTGCAGTAAACTCGGTTTCCAGAAACTGCTGGCGACCCAGAACCGTGATCTCCTCAATCGCGGAATCCTCAGCCAGAGACAAACTGCAAACCAACATCAGGGGGAGCAATCGCGGTATGAGTGCTTGAGTCAAGGTAGAGTCACCGTTGTTACGTTATTTGCGCCGCATTATACGATCACAGTAATTGGATCACCACGCCACAAGCACTTCCTTCACATTTACGTAGCCGGAACGGGACATACTGTCCTTCCTTTCAACATTACAGCCGTAGTATTCTGTTGTGGCGAGGTGGGTCGACGCTACTGGACCGACCAGTCGATTGCGCAACGTGAAGCACGCAGCGGGGCTGTAGAGTGGCCAATACGAGTAGACGCGCGCAAGCCAGACGTGGCAGTAATCCGGAGAAGGCGCAGAAGAAAAGCCGTGGCTCTCCGCTGGACGCCTTTCTGCCATGCGTGAGCGGGTGGTTTCGGGATCGGTTCGAGAGCCCTTCACTGGCACAAAAACTGGCCTGGCCCGTTCTGCGTCGCGGCAAGAACACGCTTCTGCTCGCGCCAACCGGGTCCGGTAAGACGCTGGCGGCATTTCTAACGGCCATCGATAGCTTGTACCGCCGCGCACAGAGCGATGAACTCGAACAGGGCATTCAAGTCCTCTACATCAGTCCACTCAAGGCGCTCGGTAACGACATCCACAAGAATCTGCTCGAACCCCTCGACGGAATCCAGCAAAGGGCCGATGACGAGTTGGCTGAAATCCAGGTCGCCGTTCGAACCGGTGATACCACGCAGAACGAGCGGGCCAGGATGGTACGCCGGCCGCCCCACATTCTCATCACGACGCCCGAGTCGCTCTACCTTCTGCTCGGTAGCAAACGCATGCGACCACACCTGCGCTCAGTCCGAACCGTGATCGTCGATGAGGTACATGACCTTTGCAGCAACAAGCGCGGTGTGCACCTTGCCATCAGTCTCGAACGTCTGGCTGAACTCGCGGATGAGCCACTACAGCGTATCGGCTGTTCGGCCACCCTGAATCCGCTCGAGGAGATCGCTGCATTCCTGGTGGGCCGTAGCCGGGATGGGAGTGCCAGACCGTGCAGCATTCTGAATGCAGGGATACGCAAAGACCTGGACATACAGGTGCGTGCCCCCCTGCCGGACTTCCTCGAGGCCAGCAACACCGCCCTTTGGTCCAGTGCCTATGAACTGTTGCTCGAAGACATTGCCGACCACGACACCACACTGGTTTTTACCAACAGTCGCTACAAAGCAGAGCGCACGGCGCTGCACCTGAGTGAATCGTCGGGCAGCAATGTGCGTATCGGGGCACACCATGGCTCCATGTCCAAAGATACCCGTCTCAAGATGGAAGACGCGCTAAAGTCTGGGAAACTGGACGCGTTGGTTGCCACATCTTCGCTGGAGCTCGGGATAGATATCGGTTCTGTGGACATCGTCTACCAGCTCGAGTCACCCAAGTCGGTAGCGGCGGGATTGCAGCGTGTTGGCCGCGCGGGCCACCTGCTCGACGCAACCAGCCAGGGGCGCGTGCTCGTGTTCGAGCGGGACGAACTGCTCGAGGCCGGCGCCATATTCCGCGCCATGAAGAGCGGCGAACTGGACGCCGTTCGCATGCCGGGAGCATGCCTGGATGTGCTGGCACAACAGATCGTGGGGGCAGTGAGTACGGAACCACGGCAAATTGACGGCTTATTCGAGCTGGTGACACAGGCCTATCCATATGCTGAACTGCGCCGCGAAGCGTTCGATGCGGTGATCGCGATGCTGGCGGGCGACTTGTCCTTTGAAATGACCCACCCACCTATTCCGCTGCTGTTGTGGGATCGTGTTTCAGGGAATCTGTCCCCAACGCGCAGCGCCCCAAACATCAGTTTCATGTGCGTCGGCACGATCCCCGAGAATGCCGACTACGAAGTGGTCATCGACTCAAGCAAGAAGCGGGTGGGTACCGTCCATTCCGAATTTGTGGACGATAACCTGCGCCGTGGCGACGTCTTCGTTCTGGGCAGTTCAGCGTGGCGGGTAGTGGGTGTTCGTAAGAATCGTCTGCTGGTGGAGCAAGCGTCCGCGGCCACGCCAACGGTTCCCTGGTGGTTGGGGGATGTGGTATCACGGACCTTCGAGGTGGGCACCGGAGTCGGTGTATTGCGCCGCCTGATCGCAGAGCGGCTAAGTGACCCGAAACTGCCGGATCTGCTGAAGCGTGACTACTACTTCGATGAGCACGCGGCAGCCGCGGTGATAGATTACGTGCGCGAACAACACATCTCATCCGGCCTGGTTCCAGACGAGCGCACGCTGCTGATTGAGACCTGGGCTGACGAGATGGGAAGAAAGAATGTCATCGTCCACAGCCCCTACGGCAGTCGTATAAATCGGACCTGGGGCGTAGCCATCTCTACCCATGCCAAGGTGGCACTCAAACAGGACTGGACCGTATTTGCAGCCAACGACGTCTTCTTGATGACACGACGTCAGGAGATTGTGGCTCCACGTTACGATGCCGATGCCAAAGCTCTGCTGGCAGCGGTCGACTGCAACTCTCTTGATGGACTGGTGCATGAGAGCACGCGGGAAGCAATGGCATTCGGCAGCTCCTTCGGCAATGCAGCGGCCTGTGCGCTACAGGTGTTGCGCGCCAAACATGGCAAGCGGATTCCGCCATGGCTGCAGAAACATCGTGCTGCGGAACTGCACGAGGCCGCTGCTCCGCACCCGGACTATCCCGTTATCCAGGAGGTGGTTCGGGAGTATAGCGCCGAAAAACTGGATGTTTCCGGGCTCAGTGGTCTGCTGTCAGCGATAGCATTGGGAAAGACGGAGATGGTCTTCAAGGACGTCGAGTCTCCCTCTCCATTTGCTCACTCTGTTCTCGTTGAAACCGTCTACAAAGACGATTACCAGATGGGGCGCGACCGCCGTGCGAACTTGTTGCGGCTGCATCGGCGCGTACTGGAGGAGGTCCTCAGCAAGGAACAGATGGCAGAGCTGTTGGACCCACGGGCCATAGAGCGGCTTGAAAAGCAATCCCTACATCGATCGGAACGCACCCAGGCACGTTCCAGTGACGAACTGGCTCAATGCATTCGCGAATTGGGTGACCTGCCCGCCAACATGGAAGCACTGGATGAAATCTGCGCTGACGATCCCGTCAAGCTCCTGAAGCCACTGATCAAACAGAAGCGCCTGGTCGCGATTCGTCTGCCCGAATGTGAACAGGATCCGGTACGTCTGGTTACCACGGATTTCTGGCGGCAGTACCACGACGCATTCCAGCCGGCAAACAAGCGCGCTAAGCTGCGGGTACTGTTACCCAAGATGAAGGGGAACAAGATTAAAGAGTTCGCTCCCTCGGCCGCGGTCGATCTGATTCCTGCAAAGTGGCGGAGAAGACAGTCACAAGACGTTTGTCGATCGGCCATCATCGAGCGTTTCCTGAAGTGTCGCGGTCCCGTCACACCTTACGACGTCATGAACCAGACCGGATGGCCGCTTCGAGTAGTTGAACGCTGCCTCGATGAGCTGGTGACTAAGGGAGAAGCACTGCGCGGCGTGTACTGTAAAGGAAAGCCGACGCCGCAGTGGGTACACAAGACCAATCTGGAAAAGATCCACCGCTACACCATGGAGTACCTCAAACTCGAGTCAGAGCCGTGCGCGCCGTACGAGTTTGTGGACTTTGTGACGCGCTGGCAGCATCGCCACCCTGACACGAGATTGCAGGGGCTGGACGGTCTGCGCACAGTCATCGAGCAACTGCAAGGCATCGAAGTTGTACAGGCCGTCCTCGAGACAGAGATTCTGCCGCAACGTGTCTCGGACTATCATCCCGACATGCTCGACCAGCTCATCTCCGCAGGTGAAGTGCATTGGCGCAGGCTCGGTACGAACCGCCTGCAGCGTGGACGCATCTCCCTCTGCCTCCGAAAAGACGCTTACTGGCTTGCTCACGGCCGTCGCCCACAATTCGATACCGAAAAGGAAGCCGATGTCGACATACCCGATGTGATCATAGCGGTACGCGCATACTTTCTAGAGCACGGTCAGGCGTTCTTCGACGAAATGCTGGAAGCGATGGATTTCGACGAAGGTGCTTTGCTGCGCGCAGTCTGGCATCTCGTCTGGTGTGGTGAGGTTTCCTGCGACACTTTCGAGTGCATTCGCCACGCCAATTTCACGGTGACCCTGTCCGCCTGCTATGACCTCGACAGTACACCGAGGAAAATCGTTAGCGGCAGGATGAGCGCAGAGCGGGTCATCCGCCAGATGCAACGACGTAGACTCGATCCAAGACTGGGTCGATGGTTCGCAACAGACCGTCTGGTACCGCCAAAACAACCCTTGCCCGAATCAGATATCGCTCAGCGTTGGGCCTCTCTCCTGCTGGCACGCTGGGGCATCGTGACCAAAGATATTCTCGCGGTCGAAGTCTGTGCGCCCAGCTGGGCCAAGCTGGCTGCTGCTTTCAAACGACTCGAACTGCTCGGTAAGATAAACCGCGGCTATTTCATCGAGAGCCATCAAGGTGAGCAGTATGGGTTACCTGAAGCGATCGAACTCTTGGGTGACTGCCGTGGGCGCCGCGGTGGCGGCAAAGAACTCGGGTACGTCGCTGATGAACCCGTGTTCGCCATGACCAGCCACGATCCGGCCAATCTATACGCTTACTGCCTCGACATCGTCGATGGTGAGGGTAACGTCTTCAAGAGATCGCTTCGTAAGGGGAATCTAACGATCTACTGCGTTGTCCAGGCGGGACAGGCCATGTTGCATCGCGAGACCCAGTTGGTTCCACTGAGTCGGGATCAGTTGGCGAGATGTATCACGCAACTGCAGTACGACGCAGTCGGAAACCCCAACCCGCTGCGCCTGCGCAGATGGAACAGTCAGCCGATCGAAGCAAGCCCGGCAGCGGTGGTGTTTTCGGAGCAGGGATTCCAGCTCGACGGCCGTGACGAGCTTTGCTGGCCGGCACCCAAGAAGCAGGGCAAGCCTATTGCAGGCCCCCTAATCAAGGAGTACGCGCCCTACTATTCCGAGGTCGCTACGGTCGAGTACGGGCCTGACTGGTTCGTCGACCACGCATCCGAGAGGATGCGTCCTTGCGTGGTCAGCCTGCTAGAGGTACTGGTACCGGCGTTGGCAGGTCCAGGTTGGCACGTCAAATGGAGTCACATGTACATGCACGCGCGCTACCGGGGTGTGGCCAACGTCGTATTCAATGTCGGCAAAACCGTCTGCAACCTTCGTGTGGGCATCAAAGGTAACAAACTCACCTGGGTATGGAACGGCACGCTATTCCGGGTGACCAACACTAATGACGTCGCCAAACCCGTCCTGGCAGAAATCAGAGCAGCTGTGCGCGATACGGAAGTCGCCGCGGACGACCAACTCGAGGTAGGGGGTCGGAGGAGGTAGGGGGTCGGAGTAAAGTGCCAGAGTAACCTTACCT
>CEPV01070005.1_pt1 | contig 14351 bp, 13 predicted proteins | sample 530451 | NCBI WGS metagenome assembly CEPV01 (sample SAMEA2620097, study PRJEB7988) | marine metagenome | isolation source: saline water (ENVO:00002010), including | reverse complement strand
CTCGACTACAATCAGATACATATTCCATATGTCGGTGACCTAACTGTCGGAATTTGGTACATACCAATATTTATTTTCATCATTATCGGTACGGCAAACGCAGTCAACGTAACTGACGGACTTGATGGCCTTGCTGGCGGACTTCTTGTTATTGCATTTGGCGCCTTCAGTCTTTTGGCTTATCTAAGCGGTTTAGCGGTACTTGCCGCTTTCTGCGCTGTGTGCGCTGGAGCAGTTGCAGCCTTCTTATGGCACAATGTGCCGCCGGCTCTTTTCTTCATGGGAGACACCGGCTCATTGGCACTTGGAGGAACACTTGGCGTAATCGCCATGATGACTGATAACGTTTTGGTACTGCCTTTTATCGGATTCATATTTGTTGTTGAAATGCTTTCTGTGATTATCCAGCTTACAAGCAAAAGATTTAGAGGAGGAAAGAAAGTGTTCAAAGCTGCTCCAATCCACCATCATTTTGAGGCTCTTGAATGGGGGGAAAGTAAAGTTACTATGAGATTTTGGATAATTGGAAGTTTCGTTGCATTTCTAGGTGTAGTAATTGGATTATTTGGTTAATTACTTAACAAAGTTAATTTCATTTGCTTGCAACAAGTTCAATTGTTCGTATCATTGGAATATGATAAAAGTTGCAATTAACGGCTACGGTCGAATAGGAAGAAATGTACACAGGCAATTCGAAGATAGGCTCGGGGGCAATGTGCAAGTTGTAGGAATAAATGCATCTACATCTTCCGAAATGAGAGCTTATCTTCTTAAATATGATTCTCTACACAGAAAATTTAAAGGAGAAATATCCGTTAAAGATGAGAATAATATAATTGTAAATGGAAAAACTGTACGAGTCGTTAAAGAAAAAGATCCATCTAAATGTCCGTGGAAAGAATTGGATGTCGATATTGTTGTTGAGGCTACAGGCAAATTTAGAACGAAGGAACTTGCAGATGGGCATCTTCTTGCCGGCGCAAAGAGAGTAATTGTCACAGCTCCGATGAAAGACGATACACCGACATTTGTTAAAGGAGTAAATAACGAAGAAATGAAACCTGACATGAAAATAGTGTCGAATGCATCCTGTACGACTAATTGCATAGCTCCTGTGATCAAAGTTATTGATGAAGCATTTGGAATAGAAAATCTGCTTGTGAATTCCGTTCATGCATTTACAGCTTCGCAAAATCTTCTGGATAATAAAAATAAGGAAGGCGATCTAAGAAGAACCAGAGCTGCCACACTTTCAATGATTCCTACAAAAACCGGAGCAGTTAAAGCATGTGCAGACATATTTCCGCATCTTAAAGGGAAAATCGACGGTATGGCATTTCGAGTACCAGTGCCAACAGTCAGTTGCGCATATATGGCATTTTTCCTTAAAAATAATACTTCAACTGAAGAAATTAACTCACTTCTAAAAAGCGCTTCCCAAAGCGGTCCTATGGTTGAGGTATTGGATTATTCTGACGATGAATGTGTATCAATAGATTTCCAGACAAACCCCCATTCATCCATTGTAGATGCTCTTTCAACCAAAGTTGTTGACGGGAAAGCTGCTCAAATCCTCAGTTGGTATGACAACGAATGGGGATATGCGATGAGAGTTACGGAAATGGTGGTTGAAATAAGTGAAATGATGTCATAAAGTCTTCCTATATGACTGATCACTGCAAACAACCGGAACGAATATCTCTAAATTATCATTTGTATAATCATGCAAAGATTTCTGATGATCTTAGGCATTTAATATTAGAAATAACCAGAGCTACCAAATACATAAGCCATGCAATACAAATTACTGAAACAAGTCTTGCCGGAGGAACTAATGTTTCAGGAGAAGAGCAACTGAAAATAGACATTTTAAGCAATGCGCTTATAGAACAACATCTTTGTGAAAGTAATCTTGTTTGTTGTTACTCATCAGAAGAACAAAAAGAGATGGTTGCATTAGCAGATGATAAAAAGTTTAGCGTTGTATTTGATCCCCTTGATGGTTGCTCCTGTGTGGAGGCCAACCTAACAATTGGATCAATATTTGGAATTTACGAAGGCAAGGATATCATTGGACAAAAACCAAGAGATCAAGTCGCGTCATTCTATGTTCTGTACGGTCCCAGAACATCAATAGTTTACTCCACTGGCAATGGAGTTCATGAATTTTATTTAAATGATGCCGGTGAATTCATTCTTAACAGAGAAAACCTTGGAATTTCCGACGAAGCTAGCTATTACAGCCCAGGCAATGTACGAGATATTGCAGAATATGCTCCTTATAAAAAGGTAATGGATGACTGGATAGAAAGAAAAATGACAATTCGTTATTCCGGATCAATGGTTGCAGATATTAACCATATCCTTACAAAGGGGCAGGGTGTATTCGCATATCCACAAGGGAATAAGTATCCGGAAGGAAAACTGAGAATAACTTACGAATGTGGACCATTCTCTTATTTAGTCGAACAAGCAGGAGGTGCTTCATCTGACGGTACTAAGGCAATATTAGACAAAGAAATAACTGACCTCCATCAAAGAACACCGATAATTATCGGATCGAAGAATGAAGTCGAGAGGGTTTGTTCCATATTGATCAAATGAATAAATGGCTGAATGGTTGAATGGCTCGCAAAGCGAGAGCTATGGTTGATATTCTTTAGAACCATTCAGCCATTCGACCATTTGACCATTCATATTAATCCCAAAACACTTCTTTTGTAGCCTTTGTGAACGCCTCGTCAAAAGGCTGATTAGCTGAGTCTTCTTTTGCTTTGCCCTCCAATTTATATATCTTTTTCATAGTTTTATATGTACCCCAAGGATAATAACTTTTATATTTCTTCTTTCTTTTCTTCTTGCCGTCCTCCTCCTTCTCTTCAACTTCTTCTTTTTCTAATGGAATAGCATTTCCATCTTTATCCCACTTTACCAAACTAATAACCTCACGTTTCTGAGGATCAACATATACCAAATCGTCATCGTTATATTGCGTCATATATTTCTGGAAATTCTGTGCTCTTCCGGTTCGAGTGGAGCTGGAGTTAAAACTTTCTCCTTTATTTGATCCACCCTCCCGGATAAATCATTTCTTGCTGGATTGTGGAAAATCTCTTCAACTTCTGATTTCTTTTGTTCTTGAACTCTCAAAAATGCATAAAACGTAACAACCATGCTGGCTATGAGAGCTGTATTAATCCCAAATCGAATTTCCATTCTCGAAAACTGGAAGGTAATCCTCATTAGAACCGACAAAGCAGAAAGTATCAAAATGGTTGATACAGCACTGCATGCAAGCCTTACATTATCTTTCTTTCGTTTCTTAAGTATTATTGGGCCTCCTGTAAGGGGAACTACTGTAAGGGCAAGAATATACACATTTATGAGTAGTACAGATGCACCAATAAACGATGTATAAAACCCAAGCCCGGAGTAGGAAACTGGATCACTTCCCAAAAGATAACCGCTAGCCCAAGGGCAAAACACAGCTATAACGGCAATAAATGCAGCTGAATTTATTATCTTTTCCTCAAGGTCCAATGAACCGAAACGGCGCAACATTCTGGGTACCATAATGGGAATGTAGCACATAATTAAGATTGTTTACAAGACTAAGCTATAATTTGTCCATGGCGGTATTTTCGATAGATGTCAGAGAGGCCTGCAGAAAGAAAAGAACCGGAAAGGGGCAATGGACCTATGGATTTGTAAATGAGCTCCTAAATAGAGAATATAAAATAGTACTCCTCACAGATCAAAATCTGCCAAAAGAATGGGAAGGCTCATCAAGCGAAGTGATTATTTACCCGGGCGGATTCTCGTGGCATTTAAGAGTATCTCGCTATTTAAAGAAGAACTTGTTCGATTCAATTTATATAAGCCCAACAAGTTTTATAGTCCCAGCTCTCGTCAGTAAAAGGATTAAAACTATCCCCGTCATTCATGATCTTATTGCATTTCAAAAAGGCAAGCATGATATAAAAGCAAAAATAGTTGAGAGACTATTGCTTAAGAAAGCGATTAAGTCTGCACACAGGGCAATGACAAATAGTGATAATACTCGCAATGATTTAGTTAAGAAGTATCCATTTGCTTCCAATAAAACTACAGCAATATTCGCAGGCCCGTCAGACGTCAAAACGTCCGGCAACTCTTCTGATGAAAAAATTATTCTTTGCGTTGGAACTTTATCACCACGCAAAAATCAACTTAGACTAATAAAGGCATATCAGAAATTACCTGACTCACTTAAATCAAAATATAAATTAATACTTGCAGGAGGAAGAGGTTGGAATGACAAAAAAATAATTAAAGAAGCCCAACATACAGATGGCGTTGATTGGATCGGATATGTAAAGGAAGATAAATATCATGAACTTTTAAGAACTTGTACTATGCTGGTGCTCCCCTCTCTTTACGAAGGTTTTGGACTTCAAATACTCGATGCCGAAAAAATGGGTGTACCGGTGCTTTGTTCAGATATGGGAAGCCTCACCGAAGTTGCTGGTAATTGTGCGGTTGTTGTGAATCCTCTTGACATAGAATCAATAAAAGATGGCTTGGAGAAGATTTTATCGGATGAATCCCTCAGATCCAGATTGCAGGAAGAAGGCCCCGTGCAATCCGAGAAATATTCCTGGAAAAGAACGGTAGATTTGTTTTTAGATGCTATATAATCAGAATAGATGATTAAATATAAGCATATAGGCATTACAGCTAAATCGCGACTCGACCAGAAAGAAGAGGCAGTTGCGGGAGTTATCGATATTTTAAAGAAGCTCGATGTTGATATTTGTGTGGACTCCGAAAGATTAAGCCATCTTAAATGCTCCAAAGATTTAATGAAGATGAAGGCTATCGAAGATATCGATCTTCTAATAGTCATGGGCGGAGACGGAACCATACTTAGATCAGTCAGGGAACTAAAAGATTTTGACATACCCATTTTAAGTATTAACTGGGGCACTGTAGGTTTTCTGGCTGAGATTAATGTAGATGAAGCTGAAGAATTAGTTCCAAAGCTTTTAAATGGCAGTGGAGTCATAGAAGAACGCGGACTTCTGCACGTGAAAGCAAGAAGGAACGGAAAAGTGCTTTTGGAAGGACATGCTTTAAATGAAGCTGTTATTAATCAGGGCACCATCGCCAGGCTTGTTAATTTAAAAACAACTGTAAACGGCGAAGAATTAGCAAGCTATCATGCCGATGGTTTGATTATTTCAACGCCGACAGGATCCACAGCCTATTCTCTTGCAGCAGGAGGACCTCTTGTATATCCAACTATCAACGCAACCATCTTAACGCCTCTCAATCCATATAGCTTTAGCCAAAAACCCATTGTGATTCCCGGTGAATCAAAGGTAGAAGTAGTCGTAGATACTAAACCAAATAAATATCAGGACGCAGATGTTGTTTTAACAATTGACGGACAGGTTTATGTCGAACTGGAAGGCGGAGACAAAGTTGAAGCACAGGTTCATCCCAATACTGTTAAGTTTCTAAGGCGCAAGCAAGACACGTTTTTCGCCACCCTCAGGAAAAAGCTCAAATGGGGTGAAAGAGCGGGATAGAAATGGAAAATTGTAAATGGAAACTGGAAAATTCCTCTTTTATATTTTCTATATAATTTTCAATTTACCACTTTCAATTTTCAACTTTTCACAATCATTTCTTCTCTCCCTGGTCCTGTGCCAATAAATGCAACCGGAACTCCTGTTTGTTCTTCGATGAACTGGATATATTTCTTTGCATTTTCGGGAAGTTCATCAAACGATGTAAGTCCTCTTGTAGATGCTTTCCAGCCAGGCAGATTCTGGTATCCATCAGACATCATTACCGGAATTTGATCTTCCTCATCTAGGACATCCAGTTTTGTAATATTCCAGTGAGTGTATCCATTTAGCCTTACCACTTTTAGCAAATCAGGAACGCTTAACCACCCGCACCTTCTGGGCCTGCCTGTTGTTGCACCGTATTCCACTCCCCTTTCTCTGATTCTGTTACCGTCAGCTTCGCTAGCTTCTGCTGGGAACTCACCTTCTCCAACGCGCGTACAATAAGCTTTTGCAATACCTATGCACGATTCTAATGATTTTGGAGGAAGACCAAGTGCCTGCAATGCGCCTGATATTGTAGTTGAACTGCTTGTGACATATGGATATGAACCATGATCCAAATCCAACAACACTCCCTGAGCTCCCTCAATCAGAATGCTTTTACCACCCTCCAAATACTCATGAATAAGTGAAACCGTATCAGTTACACATCCTTTTAAAACATTTCTGGCATCTTCTAAATTCTTCAATTCAACATTTATATCGATGTCCAAACCAAATTGTTCTTTAATGCTCTCAGCTCTTTCTTTTAACTCCGACGTAAGATCTGCATCGAGCGACTCCATTCTGATGCCTGTCCTTGCAGCCTTATCTTGATATGCAGGACCTATTCCACGCATCGTAGTTCCAATTCCTTTCCCTTTCTTTTTTGCTCTAGCTTCCTCGAATACTCCATCTAGCTTCTTGTGATATTCAAAAAGAATATGAGCTTCGGACGAAATATGAAGTCTTGGTAGAACATCAAATCCTGCCTTCTTCATTTCCTCGATCTCTTCCAAAAGCGTTGGTAAATGCAAAACCATTCCTGCACCCAAAATAATTGGCTTACCTTCATGAAAACATCCCGATGGAAGTAGATGGAATATATGTTGAACGCTGTCAATTACAATCGTGTGGCCCGCATTCGCGCCTCCGCAAGCACGAGCAATAACATCGTAGTGCTCAGCTACAATGTCGACTACCTTTCCCTTTCCCTCATCTCCCCACTGAGCACCTATAATTGCGCAGACGTTTCCGAAGGATGAAGTCATGTCAGTCACATATAGACATTATCAAATTATTTAGTCAGTAACAAATAAATTCGCATGTTCTTCTCTGCACTCAATAATAACTCCAGTACACAAAGGATTGGCCTTGGCTTGCCTCATTAGCTCATTTAGAACATCCATTCCATCCTCTCCACCAAATAAAGCATTACTGGGTTCATAATCTTTTACATCTTTCATCAATTCCTCAGAATCCGGAATATAAGGTGGATTGCTGACCAGAATAAACGGCTCTGATAAATCATTCAGCGGCTCCATCAAGTTGCCTTTTCTAAACTCTACTTGAGCGTTATGTGACTCCGAATTCTTTTTTGCAACTTCCAATGCATCCTCACTTATATCAATAGCAATTATCTTCAGATCAGGATTTTCTAATGCAAGTGTAATAGCTATACATCCACTACCGGTTCCAACATCAACAATAGCTTGTCCTGAGCCTTGTCGAAGGTCTTGCACGCCTGAGGAATCTCCCAGTTTTTTTGAGAAACATACTACTCCTCTATCAACTTTACGAACTTCGTCCTCCGGATTTTTTATGAACTCAAGCGTCAAATCAATTAATCCTTCAGTTGATGGGCGTGGAATTAAAACTGACGGATTAACTGTGAACTCACGACCATAAAACTCTTTCTTTCCAACTATGTATGCAAGAGGTTCCCCTGATGCCCTTCTTTTTATCAGATCCTTGATGCTATCTGGTGCATCGAAATCAGGATTTGCTATCACCCATTCGCGACTTTTACGCATCACAAAGCCCAAAAGCAATTCTGCTTCCAGAGTCTTCAATTCAGCCGTCTTAAGTATCTCTCCGATCTTCACACCTCTATAATGCCAATTGTGAAAACAATAGCAATCGATTGCAGGTTTGCTTCAACCAATTCGGGAATTGGACGTTATACACGCGAGCTGGTTTCTGAACTTATAAAGTCCAATGAATGCAATTGGAAGCTACTTGTAAAATCAGTCTCTGAAACTTGGCCTAATGGAACCGAGCTAATTCATGCACCTTTCGATCATTATTCATTATCCGAGCAGATAAGACTGCCAAAACTACTAAAAGAATCTGAGGCTGATCTTTTATTCTCCCCGCACTTCAACGTACCTTTCTTCTGCCCTATTCCATATGTAATCACAATCCATGATCTGATTCTTCATAGATATCCCAATCAATCATCAGCACTTAAAAGATTTGCTTACAAATTACTTATGTCACGAGCAGTTAGAAAGTCTAAGCATATAATTACGATCAGTAACTTTGTTCTAAATGACATTGCGCAAACTTACGGTAGAAACAAAATTAAGAATAAAACATCAGTTATTTATGAAGGAGTTTCGGATAACTTCTATCCAAGATCAAAAGTTGAGCAGAATGATGAGTTTTTCCTTTATGTTGGAAATGCAAAAGAGCATAAGAATGTACAAACTCTGATCGATGCACATAAACAACTACCGGATGACTCCCCTTCTCTGGTTTTAGTATGCGGAGGAACGGAATCCAAAAAACTTAAGATCAATAACAGAGTCAGATTAATTTCAGAAATTTCTGATGAAGAACTTCCTGCACTCTACTCATCTGCAAAAGCATTCGTTACAGCTTCGCTTTATGAAGGATATTGCTTGCCGGTCACCGAAGCTCAGGCTTGCGGATGTCCTGTGATCGCAAGTAATAAGGGAGCCATTCCGGAAGTTGCCGGGAATGAGGCCAAATTGATTGAACCGAATATTGAGCAACTGGTTGAAGCTATGAGAAATCCACCAGCACCTCCTAAAAACTTCAATAAACCTGAGTGGAAGAGTACATCTAAGGGTACAATGGAAGTACTTATCAAATGTATCACATAAAAGAACTCCTACCAAAGGTCCTTAAAAAACGTGGACTACAAGACCATGCAAAGGCCTCCCATGTAATTCTGCACACTCAGGAATGGATAATAGCTGAGCTTGAAGGCTACCAGGACCAACTAATTGCTAAGTCTTTTAAGGATGGAATATTGCTTATTAATGCAGAAAATTCAGTATGCGCTCAGGAATTGAACCAAGTTCTACTTGAGCTAAAAGAGCATTTATTGGAAAAGGGCCACAATATTTTGGAAATTAGAATTATAAGATCCCAATAAAATAAGCCTTTAATGGCTTGCACGCGAGCTTCAGGTTCCATAGACTCATTCGGAACTTTATAAATGTTAGTACTTCGACTCCAGCGCACAGGCAAAAATAAAGAAGCCACTTACAAGGTTGTAGTGGCCGAGAAGTCTGATCCTGTAAAAAAGAAGTCACTCGAAACTGTTGGAAATTTCATTCCGCAGAGAGATCCTGTCCATTTGGTATTAAAGCAAGATCGAATTAAATATTGGATGGAAAAGGGAGCTAAGCCAAGCGATACGCTTGCAAGGATTCTAAAGAAAGAAGGAATGGATGGAATGGATCAATATATCCTCAGGTACACAAAGCAGAAAAAGCGTAAGGGTGATGATTCAGAAACAGAAGTCTCGGAGGCATCAAATGCTGACACCGAAGCTGCGACTCCAGAGTCGCAGCCTGAGCCGGAGGCTCAGAAGGACGAACCTCCGGCAGAAAAAGCTGAAGATTCAAGTGGTGGCGATGAACCAGCTCCAGCTGAAGATAAACCAGAAGAAAAGACTGCTGAAGCTTCAGAAGAATCAGCAACAGAAGAAGCTAAGAAAGAAGAATCAAATGTCTGAGCCTTGATTTTCTCACACACGAAGAGCACGTCTTCGACGTGCGATTATAACATGCCAATACATCGCAGGTCGAAGACCTGCTCTCATTAATGTAAATAATGGATTAATCATGGTTCAGACTATTCAAGCGCACTAAAGATATCGCCCACGAGATCTATAATTAAACCGAATGATAGATCAAATGGAATATCCAGAAGTACTGCCATGAATTTAACTATGAAGAACGCAATGAAAGATACAAAAAGTCCTATGATTGCGAACCTTATTGTATGTACTGCCTTCTTAATTTTTTCTTCATTCCCCGCAGAGAGAATGAAAGTTATGCCTCCAACAATTATATAAACCAAACAAAGGATAGTTGCAGCAATTAATGCCAGGGCTACAAACGTAGCAACGATCTCGATTATGGATGCGTTTTCCAGTAGATCTCTTATCATTAGATAATGGGGAAAAAGAGTGAAACTAAGCCTCTCCAGGCTCGATAACTTTTAGGTTAATGCGATTATCCCCTCCTCCGACTATGCGAAGCAAGGTCCTTAGGGCTTTTATTGTTTGACCGCTTTTGCCAATTAACTTGCCCATATCATTCTCACCCACTTTAACAGTAAGCAAGATGCCTAAATCGTCCTTCCTTGCGTCTATGGAGAGGGCTTTTTTGTCTTCGACTATGTTCTCCAGGATATACTTTAGAAACTCGTATCCTGGCAATTCGGTGGTTTTCGTATCCGTCATAACTTTATAATGGTAACAAATCGACAATCAACAATCAACACGCTTCGCTCTCCACATTTGACTCTGTTGATTGTTGAAAGCGAATCTCGCACATATACGGGATGAGCGTGTTAAAAGCCCTTTAGGGCGTGTTTGGTAGCTGAAATAACAATTAATGGACATTTTTAGATTATATATCTACGTCTAATTAATATCGTAGGCACACCACTAAGTACAGCCATTAAACTAGCAAAGATGACATCCAATGGGGCTCCGCTTTTAGGCATTTTAGTTACTACTCCAACTGAACCTACTCTTACCCTTTCAGATAGAGAAATGGATTCTAGGCCTTCCCCATTAACAGAGACGATATTTGCAATCTCCATTCCATGTGGAACATTTGAGAAAACTCTGACAGTGTAATGCACTTCCCATCCTTCTCCTGGATTTAGAACAGGGACATTCCACACAATTCGATCACCTTCCATTACTCCTTGCTGAGCATCTGAAACTTCGCTGAATTGTGAATCGATTCTATCTTCAATCCTCACATTACGGATTGGATGATCGTATGTATTCTTTAAGTAGATTGAATACCTTACGGTGTCACCCGGACGAACCTCATGCCTATCTGCAACTTTTCTGAGCAGAGTTTTTTGATTCATAGGCCTTTCAACAGTCTGTCCACTCTTAACATTTCTGTCCGATACAACTGTTTGATCCACAGCATCACGACCTTCAACACTTACGCTTCCCCTCATAATTGCTCCAAGAGGAGCATCACGCCTTACTCTTACTGTTAATAGAAGAGTTCGGGATCCATGAGGACTGACAGTTACTCCTTTCCAGAAGACATCTTGTCCATTCCAGTAACCACCTTCGGAAGCATCTACAAATTCAGCGTACATAGGGATTGCGCCTTTTACATCCACACCCTGAACGAGTTTTGTCTGATTGTTCTTTATATTTATGGCATACGTTAGCAATTCTCCAACTTTGGCCTCGCTGTATCCATCAGTCATTCCTACGTCAATCGTTGCTGGAGGAAGCTCTTCGTAAAGGATTGTGGTTGTATCTGTTCCAAATGCTGCCTCTACTGCAAAGCGAACACGCAACGTTCCAAACTCTGTAGTTTCACGATCTATCTGAGCTTTAAGTTCATACAATGCTTCACCACCTGCAGGGAGGAATTGATTCTCCCATTCAACTGACCTATTTGTCCTTTTATATTCTCCGGAAGCACCCATGAAATGGAGCGGGGGAGGAAGTTGTGTCCTGAGTGTAAACTCGCGGTCTTCGCCGAAAGTGTTCTTTACTAAGACCTGATACGTAAGTATCTCATCCGGCTCTGCATAAATTTTTCCATCATCTACAAACACTTCCATAGGAACTCGCATCTTATTCCCATCATGTACGCGAGTTGCATCTGTTACTCGGATGTCTCCTGCGTATGCTTCAGCAATAATCAAATCCCCTTCTCGTGCATCACTATTCAAATGTATGTTTACGAAAAGTTCTTTTACATATCCTGGGTGGATAACTGTGTCTTTCCATATCACTGTATTTCCAGCAATCCTTCCATTCTCGCTTGCAGTAGTTACAGTAGAAAATTGTGGCTTATAAAAACGGACTGTTACAAGCTCTGGCTGGGAGCTGTCTGTCCTAAGTCCAATTGTATATGTAGCATTATCATCAGTATTAATTTCTTCCAATCCGTCAGATATCGTCAAATATAGATCTCTGTCCGTAGTACCTTCCTGCAAGTCACTAGGAGAATCACAGTCATGGTCAAACGGATAATCAATAATGCCATCTACGTCGTTATCTATCCCATCTGAGCATTCTGGAAAAATAGCAGCAGAGATGCCCTCAAATGCATTTTGGACGACAATGCTGTGCACTGCTGTTAAGACCAATGTGAGGACTCCGATACTTGCCAATATGCGGGTCCTTTTAGCGATTCTAAGCATATCTACAGATTTGGGATAAACAAAAGGTTGTGACTATAATAATTAGCCACTGAACTGTCAAGTATGTTTGGCGTTAGTTTTATCCTATACGTTAGCCAACCTTCACTCTTATTGGCTTGACATGAGCGAGTCCTGAGCTTGTCGAAGGACGAGTCGAATGGTGGGCGATACAGGGGTCGAACCTGTGACCTTCTGGGTGTAAACCAGACGCTCTAGACCAACTGAGCTAATCGCCCGAAGAATTCAAATTTTGAGCTATTGCATCATTCTATTGTCTCTGATGCGAAGTTGGAAACTGCCTGCCCTCCGTAGTCAGCCTAGGCTGACGAAGGAGGGAGCTAATCGCCCGAAGAATATAGATGATAGGACCATTGTAACTTCTAATTATCAATTTACAATTTTAAATTTTCATTCAAAGTCCAATGAATCAATGTCCAATTAACATCAGTATTTCTAAAATCATTGAAAATTATTATTTGTATATTGAATGAAAAATGATAATTAATAATTGAAAATTTCTTCACTATACGCTTATAATAGGAGTATATGGTCAAATTACTATTAACAATTGAAGCAATCACATGCGTGATCCTGATGGTCTGCATTCTCTTGCAACACAGGGCATCCGGACTATCCGCTACATTTGGCGGCGGAGGTGCAACTACATACATTCAAAGAAGAGGGGCCGAAAAGCTTCTTTTCAGACTGGCTATTTGGAGTAGTTTCGTATTCTTACTGATTCCAGTATTACTCTGGTATATAGGTTAAGATTTATTTATCAACTCGAATGCAACGACGACAACATTTTAAACCAACGAATTTAAGCTGGGAGCGATTAGTACTTCTAGTAGCAGTTTTTGCATTTACATTGAGCTTCATAGTTCTTCTTTATAAATTCTGGAAGGACAATACACACCTTGTGCCTGCATTTGGAGGAACATACATAGAGGGATCAGTTGGAGAACTTCAAACAATTAATCCATGGTTCTCGGTTACAAATGATGTAAACAGAGACATCGTATCGCTGGTATTTTCGGGGCTCCTTAGGTACAACCCGGAAACGCAACTCATTGAGGATGATTTGGCAAACCTAGAAGTTAGTTCCGACAATAGAATTTACACTCTCACTCTCAAGGATGATATTCACTGGCATGATTCAACCAAAGAAAATCCGCATCTCGTAACACCGGAAGATGTCATCTTCACGTTTCAAACAATCCAAGACCCAGAATTCCCAAATACACTCCTTAGACAAAACTACCTTGGAGTTGATATGGAAAAACTAGATGATCGTAAAATTAGATTCAAACTTTCTGAAAGCTACAGTTTCTTCCCCAGCAACTTAACACTCGGAATTTTGCCAAAGAGATCTTTTGAAGGTATTCCAATTTCCAAACTGGATCAGACCTTGGACTTCGGGTTCAATCCCATTGGCGCAGGCCCATACGTATTTAAGAGTTTTATTCAAACTGAGCTCTCGAGTGAAGTAACACTTGAACGATTCGAGCGCGATATAGATAAAGAAGAAGTATTCCACTTAAATCAGATTATCTTCCGAATATTCCCGGATTACACAACACTTCTATCTGACATAAGAAATTTGGACGGAGTACGTCATGTTCCCCGGAATGAGAACGGAGAGCCGATTATACCCCGCAAATTTACTGCTACCGAATATTCTCTCCCGCAGTATGTTGCACTGTTTCTAAATATGGAACGTCCTATCCTCTCTGATAAGCTCTTAAGGACAGGATTGCAATTAGGCACCAACAAACAGGAAATAGTTGATGAAATTAGCGAATCACTGATTGTTGATACTCCCCTGCTTGAAATAGATTTAGCAGATTGGAGATATAAATCGGATATGCAAGCTGCTCAAGGAGCGCTTTTTGAATCTGATTGGCACCTACCAGAAAAAGTTCGACTTCAGCATCTTCTGGAAATGCGCGATGCCAATGAAGTTGGAGCCCTAAAGATAGAGCCTATTGTACTTATGGATACTGGCGCTGCGCTTACTATCACCGGAAGTATTGCAGATGCTCCCATTGGATCAACACTTAATTCAATTCCCATTGTTAATCATCCCAC
>CEPV01021202.1_pt1 | contig 14403 bp, 17 predicted proteins | sample 530451 | NCBI WGS metagenome assembly CEPV01 (sample SAMEA2620097, study PRJEB7988) | marine metagenome | isolation source: saline water (ENVO:00002010), including | reverse complement strand
AGGGCCTGAATTAGACCTATACTCGGTACCCATCCCGCAGCGGGGTCTGTTGTTCACGCCTTGTTTTTCAGTTGTGGCGAGACTTGCTTCAACACCGTCTGAAACGTTCGGCGGGCCCGGTGGCAGGGAGTGGGTATGTGATATTTGATGGGGTAGTCGAGGCCAATCGGCAACTCCTACCTGAGGCTGACAGGAGGCGCCGCTGCGTTTTGACAATAACACTAAAGCGGCTCCTCTGAGGAGATAACAAGATGAAACTGGAAATTGAAGCTACCTGCCCAACACAGTGGCGCTTTGAGTATGAGTCCAATGACCCGGAGCTGGACGATCTGTATGAGCGGGCAAAGAAGGATCAGTGGAATGTATCGGTGGACATCCCCTGGGATCAGGGACTTAGAGAAGACAGTGATGTGTTCAAACGCGCTGAAACGCCCATCACCCGAACGAAGTTCTTTAACGCGCTGAGTGAACAGACCCAAAGCGACTTGCTGGCCAACCAGGCTGCATTCATGCTGTCACAGTTTATGCACGGTGAGCAGGGGGCCTTGCTGTGTTGCGGTCAGTTGGTGGATTGCGTTCCTCAGATTGAAGGCAAGTTGTATGCAGCGACCCAGGTGATGGATGAAGCGAGGCACGTGGAGGTATTCCACCGTTACCTCGGCTTGCTGGACAGGAGCTACCCGATTGCGGGTGGCCTGAAAGATGTCCTGGATGCCATCCTCGCGGCAGACTCCTGGCAGGCGAAGTGCGTGGGCATGCAGATTATGGTCGAGAGTCTTGCCATGGGAACGTTTCGCAACATGATGATCCAGGCGGACGATCCCATATTGCAGAGCATCGTGCGGCTGACGGCACAGGACGAAGCCCGCCATGTGGCCTTTGGTATTCTTTCCCTGTCTGAAGAAATTCCCAAAATGCCGGAAGAGGACCGCGTTGCACTGGAGGATTTTGCTCTGGCCGCACTCGGTATCCTGCAGGGGCGCGGCGGTGGGGGTGGCGGTGCCAATGCGGGTCAGGCTGCCATTGATGCCGGCATCGATCCTCAGGAAATGAGAGAATCAATCGCCAAGGAAAGGAAAGAGGCTACCGGTCAGCCGTTCCAAACAGAGCAACGCTCTGTACTGCATGAGTACATGGTGCCGAATCTGGACAGGGTTGGATTGATCAGTGATCGAATCAGACCCCAGTACCAAGAGTATGGCCTGATCCGCGAGGCGTGATGGGAGCGTTGAGGGCATCGGTTGACGACACGCGGGTAGATGGGTAAACGACTGACAAAATACCGGGTAACCGATGCCTGCATCATATGTGGCTTGTGTGAGCGCAGTTGCCCATTTGAAGGCATCAAGGATGGGATCAGCGATCGAGGCTTTCCGAAAATGCTGATTGAGCCGGAACTGTGTAAAGGTTGTGAGTTGTGTGTTCCGTTTTGTCCGTTGGGGGCGATAGTTCCGGGCGTGCAGCGCGAGCTCCCGAACCGATGATAGCAAGAGTACCGGGATCATTGCCGCGTTGGGTTAAACACCGTATCCACCGTCAACACTGATCACCTGACCGGTAATGCTGGCTGCGTCCTCCGATGCCAGCAGAACAGCCATCGGCGCCAACTCTTCCGGCTCGAGGATACGATGCTGAAGGTTTTCCGATTCGATGCGGCTACGGACCGCAGCGACATCGACCTTCTGCATGGCTGCCATCGCATCGAGGTTGACGAGTTTGGTATTGGTCCAACCCGGACACAGGCAGTTGATGCTCACCCCTTCGGTCCCGAACTGGGCTGCCATGGCGCGGGTCATTCCGATCAACCCATGCTTGGCCGCGGTATAAGCCGGCGCGCCTCCCGAGCGCTTTGCATAGCCGGAACCGATGTTGATAATGCGACCGTAGCGCCGCTGTCGCATACCGGCAAGGACGCTTTGGGTAGCCCGGTAGGCGGAGAACAGATTTAGATCGACATTGTCGATGAATGCGAATGAATCGATTTCTGCGGCGGAGAGATGCTCGTCTCTTCTTGGTGCGACCCCGCCTCCTGCGTTGTTGACCAATATATCGACGGGGCCCAGTTCATCCGCGATTCGATCTGCGCACGTTAGCGTCTCTTGCAGTGACATCGCGTCCGCGTGCACTGCCAACGCCCGGCCGCCGAGTGCACGTATTTCATCAGCTACCACGTTCAATTCATCATCACTGCGTGCACTCACAGCAACGGCGCCACCTTCTCGGGCAAAGGCGAGCGCAATGGCCCGACCAATGCCCCGACCACCACCGGTAACCCACGCGACTCTGTTGCTCAGTTTTGCCATCATTCCATCTCCACAGATCGTACTCAGTGACACTGAACCGATTGTTGTATGAACGGAACTATATCGGAGGCGTCCAGTGAATGCACGTCGAGCCATGTGTTCCGCGTTGATATCGTCAGTCGTTCCACTTAGACTTTGACGCAACCTGTTTTCAGCGGATGCGTATCAAGAGGAAATCAGTATGGATTATGTAAATCTGGGTGAGTCAGGGCTGAAAGTCAGTCGGGCTTGCCTTGGGGCGATGAACTTTGGTACGTCTGAAAACGCGCCCTGTGACGAAACCGAGGGAACGCGGATCATCGACGCGTTCCTCGATCAGGGGAATAACTTTATCGATACCGCTAACGTCTACACGGGAGGTCAGTCAGAACTGATCGTCGGGCGCGCCATTAAGGAAAAGCGCCATTCTGTAGTACTGGCCACCAAAGCAAGGGGTCCTCAAGGTTCCGGACCCAACGATATGGGTACGTCGCGATTGCATCTCACACGAGCGCTGGAGGCAAGTCTCAAACGCTTGGATACGGACTATATAGACCTCTATCAGATGCATGCGTGGGACCCTGACACGCCGATAGAAGAGACGATGGCTACTCTGGACAGTTTCGTTCAGGCCGGCAAAGTTCGCTACATAGGCTGCTCCAACTACACGGGCAGTCAGATAGTCGAGGCGCAGTGGGCTGCGTCAAGGCAGAGCGGTACGCCGTTCACCGCCCTGCAGCCGCGATACTCACTGTTGGCACGTGATATCGAGGCGGATGTGCTGCCCGCCTGTCAGCGACATGGTCTCGGGACCCTGGTTTACAGCCCGCTCGCAGGCGGCATGTTGACGGGAAAATACAAGCAAGGGGAAGAACCCGCGGCAGACACCCGTTTTGGTCGCAGGAACCGTGCGGGCAATTCCCGAGCGATGGGGACCATGAACGATCGTAATTTTGAGATCGTGCATGCAGTGGAGGAGGTCGCCGGGGAACTGGATGCCACCGCCAGCGCTGTCAGTATCGCGTGGTGTCTAACCCGTCGCGGCGTCACGTCGGTCATCATGGGACCCAGAACGTTGCAGCAACAGGAGGAGTGTCTGTTGGGATTCGAGTTGGACTTATCCGAGGTGTTGGTCAAGAGCCTGTCGGATGTGTCGAGGCCGGCCGGGAGGCGCTAGCCCATGAATGGTGCCAACCTTCCCATACCGCAACTGTTGCAGGAGACGATCAGTGCAGAGTGGCACAGACTCAGCGGCGCGGGAACCTGGTGGAATGGCCAGGAGCGCGTTGCGATCGCTCAGCAAGCACGAAGGGCCCGGGCGGGAGAAACTGGCGAGGCCGTCACCCTGACTGAGGCAGCGCGGGCGGCAGTTGCACAGATCGAAACCCGGGCCCATGAAATAGATCAGGCATGGGTGGCCGGCTGCCAGGATCGGGATCTCGCCCCACTGGCCATGGTCGAGTTACTGGCAATTACGGCCAAAATAAGCGCGATCGATACCTTTCTTACAGGCGTGGGACGGCAGCTTCCAGCCTTGCCACAGCCACGTGAGGGTGAACCCAGTCGCGAAACGGTGGACGGTGCCAAGATAGATCACGGCTGGCTACCGACCCGAGGGCCTGCCGGTGCCCCCAACTGTTTTTCCGCAGTCGGCATGGAGCACGATGCCCTGCACGAGTTCCACTCGAGCTTCTATATCAGCCTGCCCGAAATGCGTGACCTCGAACTGGTGAAGGACCTGCATCGCAGCCAGCTTGAACTCGTGGCAGCAAGGACCTCGTTCATCAACGATTGCTTCTACTGACTCATGGCCCATTCGAGCATGCTCCGTCGGAGCTGCCAAGCAAGCGATATCGCCATAGATATGCGCGTTGTGGCGGATCCGACTCGCACATGTAGTGTCGGTAGTTATCGCGAGCTGATCGAGTTCACGGACGCCCTGCTGCAAGGTGATGCCAATGCCCTCGACGAAGCCAGGGAACGTCTGCGCTTCGTGGTGGGAGATGCCGGAGTGGTCAGAGCGGCTGCCATCGTCGGCAACTTTCAGATGATGAATCGGGCGCTCGACACCCTGGGAGCGACGTTGGGCGAAGCGATGCCGTCCCAGATCCGAGCTTTGGCGGAGGAGTTAGGTGTCGATGCTCCGGATCACTGGAGGTAGCGATACGTGAGGCGTTAGTTTTCCGCGTCCGCATCCAGTACAAGCTCATCTGCCTGGGCGAACACGTCTGGCAGTCTCGCGCGATAGCCCTCTTGAGACTCTCCGCGCCTGAATAGTAACGTTGGTGCGTGGACAACGCCATCGTAATCCGGATTGGGCCTGTACTGATTCTGTCTGGAGAATTCGATCACGGCGAAGGTCCCAAGCAGTCCCACCATGACTGTCAATGAGATAATCTGCCGGCCCCTCGTCGACAACCGCGTCGAGATCAGCAAGGAAAGGTATACGTACATCCCCAGGAGCCCCGAAAGGAAGATCACATTGGTAAGATCCTGACCGATACTTCCAGGGAAGTTGTAGTAGGTGATGTAGATCACCAGACTCAAAAGGGAAGAAGCCAGCCACAGGATTATCGTCAGGTTCAACAGAACGCGAAATCGAAATTCGCCTCGCAGCAATCTGGCGAGCAATGACCAGGCAGCGGCAAACACGAGAGCGATGGCAACATACGTGAGTGCCGCGACCAGATAGGTATCCGGTTTGAAGTTGCCGCCGCTGGAGTTGAAATAAAGCGTCATGCACGGATACAGTGCAATGACGGCGACTAACAGAACAACGCTGCCGGTCGAATTGACGCCGAACAACAGGTGTTCCAGATTCCGCAACGAAAGTGCCGGTTTTACCTGGTGCTGCAGATCAAAAATCCGCAGTCTGGTTCTGCCGATAAGCAGTTCATCACCCGAGCAGACCGTAGTCGAACTGACCAACTGGTGGGACTTGAACGTGCCATTCTCTGAGCCCAGATCTGTAGCTTGCCAAGACGCCGGGTCACTGACATCCAGGCTGACGTGGTGTGCGTCGGTATACGGATCATCGATGATGACGTCGTTGTCCGGCGCGCGGCCAATACGGATTACGGGTTTACTCAGGCGCTCGAAACGCGGTGACGTTCCTTCGCTGCCCTTTACCTCAACGACTACCATATACCGCTTTCCATAAACTGCTCGGTGAATGCCAGTGCCAGTTCTTGTGTCGTGCCGGCAATCGTGAAATGGATCATGTGTGCCTGCTCATCGCGGCTGACGCTTCCTTGTAGAAACAGCACGTCATAGATTCCCTTCAGTTTCTTGTATGCTCGCGCGCAAAACACCGACTTTGTGAGTTCGTTATCGGCATTGTTGGCGGTGACGAATTCCTCTTCACACGACCAGTTGCCGAGATCTTGTCGTCTGCCGGTGTTGCCTGGCCTGTATCTGCTGAAAATTGACTCGTAGTGATTGTAGAATTGAATGGAGTTAAGTTCCGTACTGGAAAGCCAATAAAACTGTAACTCAATCTTGCCGGTGCTTAGGCCTTGCTTAACATAGATGTTGTGATCCGTCTGACAACTGCGAATTGCAAAGAACGGTCGCTTATCGGTGCTGTCGTTCATGTCCTTCGAATTCCCCCAACACCTCAGAAAGTCTGTCACTTCATCCAGTGCCTGTGCGCCCCCGAGTGGTACCGTTTGCCAGTCTCCATCCAGTAACTGTGAGATCATCCGCTGGCTGTTCTTCTGTAACTGGGACACCAGAAGTTCCGAGTAGGGTACTTGCGGGTCCGGTGTACTGCTCGCCATGAGGTCCTCAAGGTCTTGCACGGGCACGAGGAAACTCATCTGATTACCAGCCGTGGCCACGTTTACGCCGATAACTTCACCCTCTTCGTTGAATGCGGGCCCACCACTCATGCCGGCGTTCAAGGAACCTGAAAAGTGAACCCGATTGGCCGCGCTGTGCGGTGCCAGGCCGTTGTAAGTACCGGGTATCACGGTAATGCCGAGATCATAGGGGAAGCCGATGGAATAGACGGTATCCCCTTTCAAAGATGCCTTGGTAGCAAGCGCTAAGGCTACGGCCCCGGGCAGTTCGACTTGCAGCAAGGCGAGGTCACTGACGACGTTGACATTCTTGACCTTCGCAACCAGCACGGATTCGTCTCCAAGGAGGAGTTCGATGCGGTACTTGTCGGGAGCATCGATGGCACTTGCGATGACGTGGTAATTGGTGGCGATCATACCCTCGTCATCGACCAGGAATCCGCTGCCGGTAGAGGACTTGTTGTTGGCCGCGTTGTCCATGACGCGAATCTGCATAACGGAAGCATGGTGATTGGCAAACAACTCCTGTGCGCCGCCGTCCGGCTGAGCGGATATTGCGGGCCACCACAGCAAGAGTATCGGTCCGAATACGCGCCTAATTACTGCTATCGATCTCCGTGGCATGCTTGAGTGTGGCTCACCTCACATCTGTTTGTTGGTCTACCCATGTTACCCATCTCTGGCGGCAAGTATCAACCGACAATGGCTATCGGTGACCCCGGAATGCTCGATCTTCTGCATCACTTGCACTATATCCTCGGCGGTTGCGGCGCCGAAGAACGGGTAGACGTAGGTTACCTGGGTTAGTATCCTCACCGTCTTTTAAACGACCCTGGCAGTGAACACTGGAGAATAGACGCTCATGCTAAAAGCGATCCAACTCGGCAAGAACAGCGGGCTGCGCGTTTCGCAGCTCTGTCTTGGCACGATGAATTTCGGAGAGCCCGGTGAAGGGCATCAGGGCGACTGGACCCTCGGGTTGGATGATGCCCGACCCATTTTCGAAGCGGCCATCGATCAGGGACTCTTCTACTTCGACTGTGCTGATACCTACGGTCTTGGCGCATGTGAGAAGGTGGTCGGTGCACTCCTTAACGAGCTGCTTCCCCGGGACGAGTACGTGCTGGCCACCAAGATCTCAATGCCGATGGGCGCAGGTGCTAACCAGGGTGGACTGTCTCGCAAACACATCATGGAAGGGGTGGACAGATGCCTGACTCGCCTCGGCCATGACTATATCGATCAGCTCGTGATCCACCGGCATCCGCACGGCATACCGGGACATGTGGAAACGCCGATCGAGGAGACGATGGAAGCGCTGCATGAAGTAGTCAAATCCGGCAAAGTACTCTATCTAGGCGGATCATCCATGTTTGCCTGGCAGTTTGCCGAGCTGCAGATGACTGCCAAGATGAACGGCTGGACGCAGTTCATTTCGATGCAGAACCACTACAACCTCATCTATCGCGAAGAGGAGCGCGAGATGAACCCCTATTGTCAGAAGACCGGAGTGGCACTCACGCCATGGTCGCCGCTAGCCCGGGGAATCCTGACCGGAGCGTATAAAGGCGGGTTCGACAAAGGGTCGACAGCGCGCTCGAAGGGGCAGGATCGAAGGCGTACCGAGGGGCTGTACCGGGGGGAGATGGACTTCCAGATTGCCGATCGGGTCGTCGAGGTAGCGGAAAAATACGGCAAATCACCGGCGCAAGTCGCATTGGCCTGGATGTTGAATAAGCCGGAAATCTACTCACCGGTCGTGGGTGTATCGAAGATCTCTCAACTTGAGGATCTCGTAGGGGCAGCCGATATTACGCTCGAGGCGGAAGATGTCGTCTACCTGGAGGAACTTTATCAGCCGGTGCAGAACCTGCTGTCTATAGGTTTTTCCTGATATGCCGGCTATTGGTCCTCCCTCTTAACCCGTTAGCAGAACGGCTATATTCTCACCGCTGTAGACCGAATCCATCGCTCTCTGACAGTCGTCCAGCGGTATGATCTCGCTGATCAGTGGCTTCGGATCGATCTGTTTGTGGGCGATCATATACATGGAATCTATCATGCTGCCGCCCAGGATGCCGACGATCTTGAGTCGTTTCACCGTCCACAGCATTGGGTTCACTTCCATGGGTGTGACAAAGCCGGCCAGTACGATGGTCGCACCACGATTGGCCATCTCGGCAGCCTGATTGAGCACCGTGCCGTCGCGTACACAGATTAGAATTGCATCGGGACCTTCGCCGGTCAGTTTTGCCACTTCCGTAATCACGTCGACGTCGTTGGCATTGAGCGTCGCATCGACGCCTACCTCACGCGCTTTTTCCAGTCGCGATTCGACCAGATCGATACTGATGACGGGAGACGCGCCGGCCACCCTGGCAGCCATGGCCGCCAAAAGGCCGATCTTGCCTGCACCAATGACCACCACCGACTGACCCGGTCTTACCCCGGCTGTCGCCACTGCGCCGTTGCCTGTACATAGCGGCTCGACGAAGACGGCCTCCTGATCGGCGACGTGGTCGGGGACCTTCTGCAGTCCAAATGGCGTGGATCGGAAATATTCGGCCATGCATCGATAGTTTTCATAGCCTGGATTTGGCTCGCCGATCCCGCGCGGGTCCGGATGACCGAAGGGACCGGCACGGTCACCCACAGCCCAGCCGCTTACACCCTCACCCACCTCAACGACCTCGGCGATAAACTCGTGCCCGGGAATGGAACCCGGGCGGATGCCACTTAGGGGCCTGTCTCCAGGGTGACTGACTCCGTGGCTGATGAGATCGAAGGAACCGTCGAGGTACTCAAGGTCGCTGCCACAGATGCTGGCGTAGGTCGTCTTCAGCAGCAGCCACCCCGGATCTGCCGCCGGTGTTGGGATATCCCTGCACTCGACTCGTCGTTTCTCTCCCGTGGCAACACACGCTTTCATGACGCTTTCCTTCCAATTGGATGTGGGACCGGCAATATATCAATGCGTCGCTCGACAGTCAAAGAGCGGCAGTCGGTCTACTGGAAAGCGTGTCGCGATCCCTTAGTCAGCTTGTTAGAGGTATTGAGGTAGTTCTGCCGCTATCTCTTCTGGCGTCGTTTTGGGGCCGAACCTCCTGATACACTTTCCGGTTCCGTCCACTAGAAACTTAGTGAAGTTCCACTGAATGTCTGCACTGCCGTCTTCGTTTGGCTGCTGCACTTTTAGAGATTTGTAGAGATCACAGGCGCCGTCCCCGTTGACCTCGACCTTGCTGAACATCGGAAAATTGACGTCGTAGTTCGACTTTGCGAATTCCATGATCTCGGTATCGGATCCCGGTTCCTGCTCTCCGAATTGATTGCAGGGGAATCCCAGCACGGTGAATTGCTGTTCACAGAATGTTTCCTGAAGAGTACGCAGACCTGCGTACTGTGATGTAAGACCTCACTGACTGGCGAGGTTAACGACGAGCAGTGCCTGATCGCGGTAATCTGAAAACGCGATGGTATCACCGGTGATGGATGTCATTTCTAAGTCGTGTAGGTCGCTCACGGTACGCTCCTTATTGTCGGGGTTACCAAGGAAACCTGATATTAGAGAGAAGCATGGATTGTTTCTACCATGGATTCTGTGGGGACATAGCAGCATAAATTTGTGGCATTGAAATCAATAGCGGATACTTTGACGCGATATAAAAAGGATGGTTTAGTGGCGAGCGACCAGCGTGAGATCTGTGGTAATTCCGGAGGAGACCAAGCCGATCGTCAGCGTTGGATCGTGGATTGACCGTTTATTCGAAAGCGAATACAGGGTTTAATAGCAGCCACGCAGAGAATAACTTCAGGTGGAGTATGAAAAAGCCAAGTCGTACAGCGGACGAAAAGGAACGTCTCGAAGTATTGGAGTCACTCAACCTTGTCTATTCACCCGCAGAGGAGTGTTTTGACCGCATAACCCGTCTTGCACAGCGGCTCTTCAATGTGCCGATCGCGCTCGTCTCTCTGGTTACGCACGACAAACAATGGTTCAAGTCCGCATCGGGCCTGACTGTATCGGAGACGCCAAGGGATGTCTCCTTCTCCGGCCATGCCATTCTGCAGAAGCGGCCCTTGATCATAAAAGATACCCACGAAGATCCCGATTTTGCCGACAACCCCCTGGTGACGGGTGAACCTTACGTCCGCTTCTATGCCGGCCAACCCTTGCGATTGCAGAATCGTGCCATCGGAACGCTGTGCCTGTTCGACCATCGGCCACGCGCATTCTCAGACGCAGACATCGACTCTCTGCACAGTCTGGCCGCGATGGTTCTGCAGACTTTGACGACCATGGCGGGGATGGAATCCGGCAGGGCTGTTTTGAGCGAGGCGCAGCAAGCGCTGTTGTCGGAAATCGACCAGACTGAGCGGGAGATTCTGATCGATCCACCCAGCAAGACATGGAACAGGCGTGGACTTGAAGAGCTGTTGCCGAGAGAACTCGCGCTTGGGGCGCGCAGGAATGACAAATCCTCCTTCATCGAACTTCGGGTCGTGCCCACAGATACGCCCTTCGATGAACTGGCCAAGGAAGAGGCAGCAACGATCATAAAGGAGGTCGCCCAACGTATCAGGAGGTCCCTCAGACCCTATGATCTGGTCGCTCGCATAGATGAAGCGACATTCGCGGTCTTTGCGCCTGCATGTAGCGCCGAAGTGAGTGAATTGCTAACGGATCGTATCCGTTCACGCGTCAGCGATGTGTTGATCGATACCGGGCAATCTTCCTGTGAAGTCCATATAAAGGCCGGCATCGTCTCCGTCGAGGCGACTGACGATGCATCTGCTGAACGACTCGTTGAAGTCGCGGAGCTTGCGCTGAATGACGCGATCGAGATGGACGACGATTTTGTCCGCTATGTGGTTTAACCTAACGTGTAATATCCGTTGCATTGATTGCTGGATATCCTCGGGAGTTCAACAGTGACCATTTGACATCGCGTCACATGCCAAGACAGCAGTTTGCGTTATTGACCATCATCTGACGCACCACTCTTATCCCCTCTTTAGTTTCGTTGGCGCCTAGGCTCCCTTCGTACCATTCGCAGCCTGCATAAGCCCACCGACGGCGTGAGGAACAGGAATACAGATTGCCGCGTTTTCTGGGTTGTCCTAGTACTGAATGGTTTGATCCTCTTCTGGATGCTTGTTAATCTCTCAGGGGGTCAAATCTCAGTGTGATGGTAACCCTAATAGGCAAAATCCATCATACCCAGCGCATTCGGGTGCATACGGAGGAGACAGGTGCTCAAACTGAATGCACAGGAGTGACTGCCTACCTATATTAAGTAAACTGTCCCTCGAATTTCACTACCTATATTAAGTAAACTGTCCCTCGAATTTCACACCCAATTTAGTAAACTGTCCCTAGAATTCTGCGTGAAAATGACGAGCGCCAACGTGGAAGATATCACTGAATTCAGATTGAAGGGGGACCAAAGATCGACCACAGACAAGGTGGATAGGACTCCCTGCCTGGTCGTAATAGATGGTGACTTTATCGGTGAGGTCTTCCCTCTGAAGAAGGACCTCATCACGATCGGCCGCAGCGATGAGGTTGAAATAACGATCTCCGATGCCAGCGTGAGCCGGAGACACACCCAGATCAGCCAGCAGCGCCTCACTTTTTTCGCCGAAGATCTGGAAAGTACCAATGGATCTAAAGTCAACGACAAGCCGATTCACGCTGCGACGGAGCTTCATGCCGGTGACAAGTTGACGGTGGGTGATATCTCATTCAAGTTCACTTACCACGACGTAGATGACACCGAATATCACCGGCAACTGCGCAACATGGCAATCAGAGATGGACTGACCCGCATCCACAACAGGCGGTATTTCATGGAGATGGCGGAGAAGGAGTTCTCCTACGCCAGGCGAAACAAACGCAATCTGACCGTGATCCTGTTCGACATCGATTACTTCAAGGTCTTCAATGACACCCACGGACATGTGGCCGGTGACTTCGTACTCAGGGATCTAGCTGCCACACTGGAGCACACGGTACGCGAGTACGACGTTTTTGCGCGCTATGGTGGTGAGGAGTTTGTCTTTCTGTTACGCGGATCTCCGCTTGCTCCCGCGGTGAATATCGCTGATCGCGTTAGACGCACAGTTGCAGAGAAGGTCTTCATCTATGAGGAGCAAAACCTCGAGGTCACCATCAGCGTGGGAGTCGCGACCTACATAGGTGACACGTCGCTCAGCACGTTGGTAGAACTAATCCGCGCGGCTGACCGGGCGCTTTACGAGGCGAAAAGCGCAGGGCGTAACTGCACCTGCTTTGAAGATCAGGAAGTTATGCAGGTACATCGCTGACCACTTAAAGGGGAATCGGTGGGCCTGGAAGGACTCGAACCTTCGACCAACGGATTATGAGTCCTGAACCTTCACCAGCCAATCCTTTGAAATCAAACACTTATGGTAGACCGTAGGCCGATAGGAACCCATACAACCGTTTGAAACCGGATAGGGTCGAAATAGGTAGGGCAGGATTTGGGCAGGTTGCGTGACCTCTGCAAGAGCCGCATCCATCCAATGTGCAGGAGGAGAGATTGACTGATAAACCGCTGACAAAACCACAAGAGAAAGCAATACGCGCATTGTGTGCGGGAGCGAATCGCAAACTTGCCTATATTGCTGGATACCCATTAGCAGCGAGGTGGTCTGACCACTTGCTCACTGCAAAGGCCGACAAGTTGTTTGACTCTGATCCCGCAAAGATATTCCAGAAGAGTCTGGTCGGAAGTCAGGAGGACGGTTCGGCTGAACCCGTGCCAGAGGAGGATAAGCGTACCATGAAGCCAAAGCATCCTGGTGGCAGACCTTCTCTCTATACTGCAACTGTCCTCAAGAAATCAAGAAAGTACATTGCGGATTATGAAGATTACGATGACCTGATACCAAGCATAGCTGGGTTATCGGTCATTCTGGGAGTGAGGCGTGAGACACTTCACGCATGGGATAGAGATCCAGACAAGGAGGAGTTTTCTCACATATTAGACGAACTCCGAGCAACTCAAGAGAGAGTCCTGATAAACAAGGGCCTTGTGGGTACCTTCAACCCGACAATAGCGAAGTTAGTGCTTGGAAAGCATGGCTATCATGAGCGTCAGAGCCATGAGGTCACTGGTGGCAAGGGCGGTCCAATCGAGACGATTACAGGAGATATGACGCCCGAGCGTGCGTCGGAGATCTACCAGGAGTGTATGCACAAAGGGTAAAATGAGGCAGTGACCACACCCGATTGGTTAGGCCCATTCCATTCCCAGATTCAAAATGAAATCATCAGAGCAGAAGAGACAGGCGGTCGAGATCCTCAAGAGGTGGGGAGTGTTGGACAACCTGAAGTTGGTCAGCGAGATTCGGAAGGCGAAACTCAGGAAGACAAGAGCAGCAAGAAGGCTGGGGGCCATGGGTCCTAGATGCGACCCGTAGCTGTCTTCAGGGCGGGTCAGTCGAGGCTTTTCCTGTACATATCCACAGCAGATGTACATACGTCCAGTCCTGGGCTGGTACAGGCCGCGCCAGGCGGTTTTAGCGCCTACCTGATGGAAGGGCATGGGTAAGACCACTAACAGCCCTGAGCGGCCCAGAGACGCAACCGTCATCGTGCATTAGACTAACGCCAGTGCAGTGAATTGATAGGCTTCACCCAGGACACCGAAACCAGCGATGATGATGCCGAGGGTGCCGACTTCCCGTCCCTCTACCCATTTGGTGGCCGCCCAAAGGCCCAAGACAACACTAGAAACCAGCAGTACCCATGGTAAGGTTGCATCAAGTGATAGACTCAAGATTGCAGCAAGAGGCAGGTCCCCAAAACCCACAAGGAAAGGCATCAACATAATCAGTGCGATTACGAGCGACCCCCGAACATACCATTTGCCGAACCAGTAGTTCAGTTCCTTGAGAATCCAGAAAGAGCCTGCACGGTTTGGGCGTTGCTGACGCTTCTTGAAGTTCTCGCTCGTCCTGTTCCATTGGTCGTGCACATATTGGGCTATCTGTGTCGCTGTTGCTGGGAACCGCACCTCAATCGTAGCCAAAGTCAACCCAATCACCTACAGCCTGGATATGTGGGTCTGATTACTCTTGGTCCTGCGCCACCTGCCGAATCCGGTATCAGGGTCATAGTGGTGGTACTGCCGTGAGGGAGCGGCACCTCGCAATTGGAAGTAGATTCTGGGCCGTATTAAGGTCCGATAATGCGATGTCTATGTGCCATTGCCCGACCCTGTGGGTTGGTACTACTCCGATCAGCTTTTCTGTCAATTGCCTCTTCTGCCCACCTAAAACCGCAATCAAAGGTA